>Ga0247825_10000068_pt1 | contig 57037 bp, 51 predicted proteins | sample 13C_Vanillin_Day_FD_194413 | JGI IMG/M metagenome (GOLD analysis project Ga0247825, IMG submission 194413) | Soil microbial communities from agricultural site in Penn Yan, New York, United States - 13C_Vanillin_Day48 | ecosystem: Environmental > Terrestrial > Soil > Agricultural land | place...
GGCGTTTGGGCGCCGGCCCGCGCCGCGAACAAGACGAGCATGAAAACCGCCCACTTCATGGAGACTCCTTCATTCTGGCGCGGGCCCACCGTCCGGATTCGGCTATGTGAGGGGACGGCTGAGAACGAGCGCTATGCTAACCGCGAGCCTTAGTGTTTCCTAGGGCTCAAGTCCTCGGAGACGGGCAGCCCGCCGTCGATCCAGCCGACGATCAGTTGTCGTCCGGTAAGCCCCGGCGCGGGGGCAGCCCTCGCCACCGGCCATTCGATAGAGCACGACGGTCCCCCGGCGAGTCAGGGCCCATTTTGCCATCCGGCGGTACCGCAGCCGCAGCGCCGTCCCCCAACCGCACCGCTGGAGAACCGCTCGTGCTGCGGAGGTGGGCCGGGATAGAATGCCCGGATGTCGCCGCGACACGTTTTCGCCGTAGCAGTCCTGATCGGATGGCTGCTGCCGGCCGTCGCTGTAGCGGCCGGCGTTCCGCTGGCCGATGCCGCGGAGCGGGGAGATCTCGCGGCCGTCCGATCCCTCATCGGGCAGGGGAGCGACGTCAACGCCACACGTGTCGATGGGACCGCCGCTCTGCACGCCGCCGTGCATGCGGACCACATGGAGATTGCGGATCTGCTGCTGCGGGCCGGTGCGAACGCGGGCGCCCGCGATCGCTACGGCGTGACACCGCTCTTCCTCGCCTGTGTTAACGGCAATGCCGAGATGATCCGGCGGCTCCTCGACGCGGGAGTCGATCCCAATACCACTGATCCCGGCGGCGAAACGGCGTTGATGACCGCCGCGCGCACTGGCGCGGTGGCCGCCTTGCGCCTGCTCATCGAGCGTGGCGCCGCCGTGGACGCACGCGAGCCGGAATTCCAACAGACGGCGCTGATGATCGCGGTCCGTGAGGATCACGGAGCTGCCGTTGAACTGCTCGTCAAGGCCGGCGCCGCGGTGAACGGTCAGACGCGCAAGGGGCCGACGCCGGCGTTCGTGCCGCCGTGCAAGGGCACGGGCTGCGGATCGGAAGGGGTTGGCATCAACAAGGGCGGTCTGCCGGACCGCGGCCGGCGTGCCGAAGTGAAGGGCGGCATGACGCCGCTTTTATATGCCGCTCGCGACGGGCGGCTGGAGACCGCACGGATGCTCGTCGCCGCCGGCGCCGAGCTCGAACTGGGTGATGGCAACGGAATTCGTCCGCTGCTGATGGCCGCGCTCAACGGCCAGATCGACGTCGCCAGATTCCTCGCCGAGAGGGGCGCGAACGTGAACGCCGACGACTTCTGGGGCCGGTCGCCGCTCTGGGCGGCGGTCGAATACCGCAACCTGGACATGAACAACAACGACCAGGACAGCCCGAAGGAAAACGGCGTCGACCGCGCGCCCGTTCTGGACCTGATTCGCCTTTTTCTCGACAAGGGCGCCGACGTCAACGTACGCACCCGCGAGGTGCCGCCCTCACGGCGTTGGCTCTATGCGCTCAACGACATATCGTGGGTGGACTTCACCGGGCAGACGCCATTCCTGCGCGCGGCGCTCTCGGGCGATACGACGACGATGCGGCTGCTGGTGCAGCGCGGCGCCGATCCGAACCTTGCGACCCTGGCCGGAACCACGCCGCTCATGGCCGCGGCGGGCGTGAACTGGGCGGTGGGTCAGACATATACCGAGTCGCCTCAGGCCTCGCTCGACGCGGTGTCGCTCTGCCTGGACCTGGGCGCCGACGTGAACGCCGCCAACTCGATGGGGCTGACAGCGCTGCTCGGCGCCGTGAACCGCGGCTCGAACGCCATCATCGAGCTGCTCGTCAAGCGCGGCGCGCGTCTCGATATCAAGGACAAGGAAGGACGGACGCCGCTCCGCTGGGCAGAGGGCGTTTTTCTCGCCGCCGTCGGTGCGGAGCGCAAGCCGGCGACGATCGCCCTGCTCGAAAAGCTGATGGCTGAGTCGGGCAAGCCATGAAGGCGCGCAGGCTCACCGCCGCCGCGCTGTTCATGTTCGCACTCGTGAGCGTCGAGACCCAGACCGAGCGGCGCGTGCCACCAACCCGCCAACCCTTGGCCGCGGCTCAGGGCACGCCAGCGGCTTCTGGAGCGCAGGCGGTTGTCAATCGCTACTGTGTCACCTGTCACAACGCGCGGATGCGTACAGGAGGCCTTGCGCTCGAGGGACTCGATGTTGCGCAGGCGGGAAACCAGGCGCCGACGTGGGAGAAGGTGGTGCGGAAGGTCCGCACCGGCATGATGCCGCCCGCCAACGCGCCGCGGCCGGACCGGGCTACGCTCGACGGGTTCGCTGCGGCAGTGGAGGCCGCGATCGATCGCGCCGCCGCCGCGGCTCCGAACCCGGGCGCGCCGGTGCTCCATCGGCTGAATCGCACGGAATACGCCAACGCCGTCCGCGATCTCATCGATCTGCCGATCGATGCCGCGGCGCTGCTTCCGGGAGACGACTCGAGCGAAGGATTCGACAACATGGCCAGCGTGCTTGGCGTCTCGCCGGCGCTGATGCAGGCCTACATCTCCGCGGCGGCGAAGATCAGCCGTCTCGCGGTGGGCGATCCGACGCTCAGCGCCGACGTCACCACCTATCTGCCGCCACGTGGGTTGTCACAGGCCGAGCATCGCGAAGGGCTGCCGCTCGGCACGCGCGGCGGCCTTCTGGTGCAGCACGTGTTTCCGCTCGACGCCGAATACGAGTTCAGAGTCGGCCGGGCCGGCGTCGGGTTGTTCGGACTGCCACCCGTCGGCGTCGACGACGAGTTCGAGATCACGCTGAACGGAGAGCGGGTGCAGTTGCTCGGACGGAGCGCGCCGCGGGGCGGCATCCGGCTCAAGATTCCCGCCGGCCCGCAGACGATCGGCGTCGCCGTCGTCCGCCGCGCCAATGCGCGTGGCGTTGACGACCTGTTCTCCGAGCTCGCCAATACTGCGGGCGTGCAGAGCCTGGCGATCAACGGACCGCTGAACCCGACCGGGCCTGGCGATACGCCGAGCCGTCGCAGGATCTTCAGTTGTCGACCGGCGACGCCGGCTGAAGAAGTGCCGTGCGCGCGGGAAATCCTGTCCGCGCTCGCCACGCGCGCGCTGCGAAAGCCGGTGAACGAGAACGACCCGATGATCGAGACGTTCCTGGGGTTCTTCGAGTCGGGCCGCACGCTTCGTGGTTTTGAGTCCGGGATCCAGTACGCCCTCGCGCGCGTGCTCGTCGATCCGCAGTTCATCTACCGGTTCGAGCGGGCGCCAACGGGCCTGCGCGCCGGCGAGGTCTACCGGATCAGCGATCTCGAGCTGGCGTCGAGGTTGTCCTTCTTCCTGTGGAGCAGTATCCCGGACGAGGAGCTGCTGGGACTGGCGGCAAAGGGCCGTCTCGCCGATCCCACGGTGCTCGAGCAGCAGACGCGCCGCATGCTGTCGAATGCCCGTGCCCGCGCCCTCATCGACAATCTGGCTGGACAGTGGCTCCAACTGCGGCAGCTCGACGACGTGGCGCCGGGAACGAAGGAGTTCGACGGCAGTCTTCGTTACGCCTTCCGGCGCGAGACGGAACTGCTGTTCGAGACCGTCGTCCGCGACGATCGCAGCATCGTGGACCTGATCGACGCTGATTTCACGTACGTCGATGAGCGGCTCGCACGGCACTACGGGATCCCCAACATCCGCGGGAGCCGCTTCAGGCGCGTCGCGCTGGCCGACGGCGCCCGCCGTGGGCTGCTCGGTCACGGGAGTCTCTTGACCGTCACGTCGGCCGGCAACCGCACGTCGCCGGTGAAGCGCGGCAAGTGGATTCTGGAGAACCTCCTCGGCGCGCCGGTGCCGTCGCCGCCGCCCGGGGTCGAGACCAATCTGGCGGAGTCAGCCGAGCCCGGCGCTCAGGCGACGTCGGTTCGCCAGCGCCTCGAGCGGCACCGCGCCAACCCGAGTTGCGCGTCGTGCCATTCGGTCATGGATCCGATCGGCTTCTCCCTCGAGAACTACGACCTGATCGGCAAGTGGCGCGATGCCGACAATGGGACGCCGGTCAATGCCGCGGGCCGGCTCGTGGACGGAACGACGCTGGACGGCCCGGCCAGCCTCCGGCAGGCGCTGCTCGACCGCCGCGGGGCGGTCGTCGCGACGGCGGCCGAGAAGCTGCTCACCTACGCGCTGGGCAGGCGTGTGGAGTATTTCGACATGCCGGCCGTGCGGGTCATCGTTCGCGACGCGTCTCGCAACGACTACCGGTTCTCCTCGCTCATCGCCGGCGTCGTGAAGAGCCTACCGTTCCAAATGAAACGATACGAGGGAGGCACCGAGCCATGACGTTCATCACGAAAAAGCACCTGTCGCGGCGGACGTTTCTGCGCGGTACCGGCGTGACGCTGGCGCTGCCGCTGCTCGAATCGATGGTGCCGGCAGGGACGTTGCTGGCGCAGACGGCGGCGGCGCCCAGGAGCCGTCTCGGATGCATCTACATCCCACACGGCGCGACGATGGACAAGTGGACGCCGGTGGGTGAGGGGACGGCTTTCCAGTTCTCCGAGACCCTGCAGCCGCTCGAAGCGTTCCGCGATCGCGTGTGCGTGGTCAGCGATCTGGCCCACGCTCCCGTCGCCCCGGCGACCGGAGAGGATACCGGCGGCGCCGAGAACCACGTGCGCGCGGCGGCAGTGTTCCTGAGCGGCGCGCATCCGGTCAAAAAGAACGAAGCTTTCGTCGGCGCGACGATCGACCAGATCGCAGCCCAGCACATGGGGCAGGACACGCCGCTCCCGTCGATCGAGCTCTCGATGGAGCCGTTGAACCTGAACTGCGGCGACGCCGGCTTCACCTGCGCCTACCGCAATACGCTGTCGTGGAAGTCGGCCACGCTGCCGTTGCCGATGGAGAACAACCCGCAGATCGTGTTCGAGCGGCTGTTCGGCGACGGGAGCACCGACGCCCAGCGGCAGGAGCGTCGCAACCAGGCGCGGAGCCTCCTGGATTCGATCAGAGATCAGGTGCCCTCGCTCGAAAAGGATCTGCCCGCGGGAGACCGCCGCCGGCTGCGCGAATACCTGGAGGAAGTGCGCGAGATCGAGCGGCGCGTCAAGCAGGTGGATGCGACGCTCTCACGCAATCTGGATCTGCCGGACGCGCCCGTTGGTATCCCGGCCGACTTCGAAGCGCACCTGAAGCTGATGTTCGACCTGCAGGTGCTCGCCTTTAAATCGGAGATCACGCGCATCTCGACGCTGATGTTCGCGCGTGAGAACAGCAACAGCGTCTACGCGGCGACCGGCGTGCGCGAGGGGTTCCACAACGCCTCGCACCACTCGAACGAACGCAAGAACATGGACCAGTTTGCCGTCATCAATCGTTATCACGTGAAGATGCTGGGCTACTTCCTCGAACGGCTGCAGGCGACGCCTGACGGCGACGGGACGCTCCTCGACCACTCGATGATTCTCTATGGCAGCAGCCTGAGCGACGGCAACGAGCACAACTTCGATCCGCTGCCGATTGTCCTGGCGGGCGGCGCGTCAGGCCAACTGAAGGGTGGGCGTCACATGCGCAACGCGCCGCACACGCCGATGTCGAACCTGCTGCTCACCATGCTCCACAAGGTGGGCGCGCGCGTCGATTCGATCGGGGACAGCACCGGTGCGCTCGCACTATGAGTTGACGTAGTACTCCAAACTGCGTTTTGGGCGACGACGGCCCTGGCCGGCGAGTCAGGGCCGTAATGTTCCAGAGCTCAGCCGAGACGATTAGGCAGCCCGCTCATAGTAGTTGAGCAGCCCGCCGAGCCGCGGACAGCGCCGCACGCGACCGGCCTGGTCGATCACCGGTGAACCCGTGATGAGACGGTTGCCGAGGCTTTGGTGGTTCCGTTCTCCGTGATAGTGCTCCACGTACTCTGCTACCACGCGACGGAAGTGCTGCTCCCCGAGCGGAATCAGCCGGTCGAGGCATTCTTCATTGATCGATCGCACGAAGCGCTCTGCGTAAGCGTTCGCGTTTGGCGCACGCTCGGGGATCAGCACCACGCGGACGCCCGCATCCCGGAGCCGACGCCGAACATCACCTGTAGGGTGGGTCAATTCGATTTGGGTAAGATAGCCGACGCTTTGGGTCGTCCTTGGAGGCGCCGTGCTGCTCTCGATTTGTTACGTGGTCGTTCGACGGGCTCTCGAGCTGATTGTTCTGTGGTTTCGCTCCAGCGAGTTCAGGGATTTGGAGATCGTTGTACTGCGCCACGAGCTGGCCGTCTTGCGCCGCCAGATTGGGCGGCCTGCTCTGACGACAGCGGACCGAGTCTTCTTGGCGGCGGCCAGTCGGCTGTTGCCTCGGCCGATCTGGGCCTCCTTCATCGTGAAACCGACCACCCTGCTCGATTGGCATCGGCGGTTGGTCGCGCGACGGTGGACATATCGGCGCGTTGGCCGCAAGCCGATCGGTGGTGACGTCCGGGCGCTCATTCTGCGCTTGGCGCGCGAGAACCCGCGCTGGGGCTATCCGCGGATCGTGGGCGAACTGCTGGGACTGGGTGTGGGTGTGTCGGCGACCACCGTCCGGAAGGTGCTGCGCGCGGCGCACATGGGCCCCGCGCCGAGGCGCTCCGGTCCATCGTGGCGTGAGTTCCTTCAGGCGCAGGCGAAAGGCATGATCGCCGTCGATTTCTTGACCGTTGACACCATCTGCCTCCGGCGGTTGTACGTGTTGTTCTTTATCGAAGTCGCTACTCGGCGCGTGCACTTTGCCGGTTGCACCGCGCATCCTGACGAGGAGTGGGTCACCCAGCAAGCCCGCCAGGTTTCATGGACGCTTTCCGACCGGGCGGAACCGGTTCGCTTCCTCATTCGCGATCGCGACCGCAAGTTCACCCGCCGCTTCGACGAGGTGTTTCAGGGTTCTGGGATTCGCATCGTTCGTACGCCGATCCAGGCCCCACAGGCGAACGGGATCGCGGAACGATTCGTTCGGACCGTCCGTTCCGAATGCCTCGATTGGCTGCTCGTGCTCAATGCGCGTCACGCCGAGCGCGTGCTCGCGGTGTTCACTGATCATTACAATCACCATCGAGCTCACCGAAGCTTGAAGTTGATGCCGCCGGAGGGTCGATCGGTGCCGGAATCCTGCTTGCACCAGCAGCCGGCGTCGGTGATCCGAAGGGATCGGCTCGGAGGTGTGATACACGAGTACGAGCGTGCAGCTTAAGCCAACGCGAGTTTGTGCACCGTACAGGGTGCACATCCTCCGTCACACTTTCTGCTCGCACCTGGCCATGCAAGGCGCGCCCTCACGTGCCATTCAGGAACTCGCGGGACACCGAGACCTGGGCACAACCCAGCGCTACATGCATCTGAGCCCGGCCGCGTTGGAGGCGGCCATCCGGCTATTGGAACGCGGCGAACCCGAGGCTCATGGAGCCAGCGGGGAGGCGGCGGGAACTTCGGGCTGAAATGCCCGGAACACGCCGGAAAAGTGGTGGAGGCGGCGGGAGTCGAACCCGCGTCCGAAGGCACTTCCCCGAAGGACTCTACATGCGTATCCGCTTCTGATGTCTCATGCCCGGCGTGAGGAAGCGGCTCAAAACCGCCGGGCACCAGCCTCGGTGAAGTCTCGCGGTTGGACCCCGAGGCACCGTCCAACCGCCAGCCTGCTTAATGGCATCTGGCCCCCAACCACCAGGCGAGGTCAGGGCAGACGCTCACAGCTTATTAAGCTGCGAGAGCGTACGAATTATCCGCAGTTAACGGATGTTCCATCGGATTTACGAGTCAATGGAGCTCGGCATGCACCCTACGAGTCTTTACCCCCGTCGAAGCCGTGTCGCCCCCGAGATACGACCGCCGGTCGAAGTGGAAACCCGCAAAACCAACGACTCCATTGTAGGAGGCCTGCGCCTGGGCGTCAAATCGTTCAGCCCATTGGAGTTGCCTTTATAGGTCACTTGACGCCGGTGAACGCCCGCCCTCATAATGCGACCGATCGCCATGACGTTCGACCAACAGCTGGGCCGCGCCTTCGACACGATTTCCGGCCTCATCCGTGCCGAAGTGAGCCGTCAGGTGCACGCCGTCAGCGACGAGCTCGCGGCCGCGAGGCTGGGTGTGGTCGCCCGCGAGTCCGAGGCGGCCACCGCTCGACTGGCAGACGGCATCCGAGCGATCGGAAGCGGCCGCTCGCTCAGTGAAGTGCTGGATGCGCTCGTGACCTGTGCAGGCCTCGAAGCTTCACGCGCCGGCGTGCTGCTCATCCACGGGGATCGGTTTCACGGTTGGCGGTTCATCGGGTTCGGCGATGCATTCGACCGCACCGATGCGATCGAGGTATCCCGCCGAGACGCCGGCGTGATCGCCCGGGCCGAGGATACCGCCGCCGTCACCATCGGCGGTCTCGAGGGGCGTCCGCCCGCCCCCGCGTTCGCGCAGCTGCCCGCCCGGCGCAGCTGCATCGCGCTGCCGCTGGCAATTGGCGGCCAGGCCGTGGCGGTTCTGTACGCCGACGCCGGAGGCGTTGGACATCCCGAGAGAGCCGCACCGGGCTCCGAACCAAACCAGGAACCGGGAACGTTGAACACCGAAGCGCTCGAAATTCTCACGCGCTATGCGGCGCGGACGCTGGAGGCGTTCACCGCCATCCAGGCGGCACGATCGCTCGTTGCCGACGCGGAGGCGCCGATCGTCGCTGGCACCAGGGCGACGTGACCGGCCGGCCGAGCGCACGACACGAAGATATGCGCGCCCGCAGCCGATATTAGTACTGATGAAAAGGAGTTTTCTCCCGCTTTTCGCCGGCGTCGGCCTGCTGGCCGGCTCGCTCGCCCCATCCGCTCAACAGTCCGTTGCTGTGTCGCTGCCGGTCGTGGCACTCATGCCGACCGAGCATCCGCTCGTGCCGACCGAGGATGCACGCTTGTGGATGCGGCCGACGAAGGCCGACACGACGCGGACCGCCGCGCTTGCTTCGTTCGCCACGGCCGTCAAGCTCGAAACCGAAGGCAGCTCCGCCAAGGCACTGCCGATCCTGGCGCAGCCGATGCTGCGCACCCATACTCTCAGCAGGTACGCGGAGTACTACAAAGGTCTGGTTCAACTGTCGCTCGGCCAGGCCGCGGACGCACGCCGGACATTTCGAGCGCTCACGTCGAATCCGCCAATCGGGTTTCTGGCCGAAGCGGCAGCGCTCGGCGAAGCGGAGAGCGACGAAGGGCTGGGTGATCATGCGGCCGCGTTGGTCGTTTACGAGCGGCTCTCGAGGATGAGGACCACGGCGCCCGACGACGTGCTCATGCGCGTGGGGCGGGCCGCGGAATCGGTGGGCGATCTCGAGAAGGCGCTGCAGGCGTACTCGCAGGTGTACTACGGGTTTCCGTTCAGCGATCTCGCCCCAGCCGCGGACCTCGCGATCAACCGTCTGCCGAACCGGCCCGCGCACGATGCGGCCCGATTCAAACGTGAACTGGAGCGCGCCGAGAAGTTGTTCTCCGGCAGACGATACACGGCGGCCCGTGCCGCGTTCGAAGAATTGCGGGAGGCTGCGGAAGGCGACGACGGCGAGCTCGTCAGCCTCCGCCTTGCCGAATCGGACTATTTCCTGAAACGGACGCGAGTCGCCCGCGACGCCCTGAAGCCGTATCTGGAGAGGGCGTCCCGTCAGGGTGAAGCCCTCTACTTCTACGCGCTGTCGCTTTACGATCTGGGCGAGCGGTTCGAGTACTTCCGCGTCGTTCGGCGACTGGCCGACGAGTTTCCGACGCAGACGTGGGCGGAAGAGGCGCTGAACCATCTCGCGACGCACTACATCGTGGACGACGACGACGGAAAGGCCGACGAGACGTTTCGAGAGATGCTCGAGCGATATCCGGGAGGGCGATACGCGGAACGCGCCGCCTGGAAAGTCGGATGGTACGCGTATCGGAACAAACAGTTTGCGGAGACCATCAGCGTCTTCGAGCGGGGGGCTGCGCGCTTCCCGCGTTCGGACTATCGACCCTCCTGGCTCTACTGGTCTGCGCGGGCGTACGACGCGCTCGGGCGTAGAGACCTCGCCGAGGCACGGTACCTGCTCGCGGCCACCGATTATTACAACAGTTACTACGGCCGTCTGGCGCTCGGGCGTATCGATGCCCCGGCTGCCCGACGCCGGTTGACGGCGGAATCCCGGGCGCTCCGTGCTGCCGCACAGTCCACCGATCCCGGCGAGGAGGGCCCGCCCGAGGATCCGCTTCCGCCGAATCAGCAGGTGATTCGGGCGCTGTTGGGGTTAGGTCTGTACCCGCAGGCCGTTAACGAGCTGAGGTACGCGCAGCGCATGTGGGGCGACTCAGCCGCCATTCAGGCGACGCTAGCCTGGACGCACTGGAAACAGGGACAGGCCGAAAAGGGAGGATCGCCGCAGTTTCAGCTGTACCGCAGCTCGATCAACACGATGAAGCGTGCCTACCCTCAATACCTCTCCGTAGAGGGCGAGCAGCTCCCCGACGAGATCCACCGGATCATCTTCCCGTTAGCCTACTGGGATCTGATCCAGAAACATGCGGCGGCCAACCAGCTCGATCCGTACCTCGTCGCCGCCCTCGTCGCGCAGGAATCGACGTTCGTTCGCGACATCCGGTCATCGGCGCGGGCGGTCGGTCTCATGCAGCTCATGCCGGCGACCGCGCGACGGGTGGCCCAGAGGTTGAAGATTCGGTACTCGGCCAGCCTGTTGACGAGTCCCGAGGCCAACATCCGGTTGGGCACGGCCTACTTCGCGCAGAACACGAAGGAATTCGGCGACGTGTCGTTCGCGCTGGCCAGCTACAATGCGGGCGAGCGAGCGGTCCGACAGTGGATTGCCGAACGACCGGGCCTGCCACGCGACGAATTCATCGACGACATCCCGTACCCGGAGACGCAGAACTACGTCAAGCGCATTCTGGGAACGGCAGAGGACTACAAGCGGCTGTACGGACGGGAATCGGGTAATTGAGTAATCGGGTAATCTGGTAATTGATTGAGACATTGGGCAGTCAGTTCCCGCAATCGTTCCCGCAATCGCTCAATCAATTGACCCATTACCCAATCAATTACCCGATTACCCAATTACCCGATTACCCAATTTCATGATCAAGGGCTCTCACAAGGCGACGCAGTTCACCGAATCTGTCATTCGCGAGATGACGCGCCTGAATGACGAATACGGCGGCGTCAACCTGTCTCAGGGGTTTCCCGATTTTCCGGCGCCTCAAGCCGTCAAGGACGCGGCCTGCGCAGCCATTCAGGCCGATGTCAACCAGTACGCGGTCACCTGGGGAGCTCAGCCGCTTCGCCACGCGGTGGCCCGGGAATTCACACGCCGCTACGGTGTGCCGGTCGTCGCCGACGAGCAGGTCACGGTGTGCTGTGGATCGACCGAAGCGATGATGGCGACGATGATGGCAATCATCGATCCCGGCGACGAGGTGATCATCTTCGAACCGTTTTACGAGAACTACGGTCCCGACGCGATTCTCTCAGGCGCCACGCCGCGTTACGTGACGTTACGCGAGCCGGCCTGGTCGTTCGATCCCAACGAGCTGGCGGCGGCCTTCAGCAACCGTACCAAGGCGATTATCCTCAACAGCCCGAACAATCCGACGGGCAAGATCTTCGACCGCGCCGAGCTCGAGTCGATCGCCGCCCTGTGCCGCAAGTGGGATGTGGTTGCGATCGCCGATGAAATCTACGAGCACATCGTGTACGACGGCCAGCGGCACGTGCCCATCGCGACCATCGACGGGATGGCGGAACGCACCGTGACGATCAACGGGCTGTCGAAGACCTACAGCGTCACCGGGTGGCGGGTCGGCTGGACCATATCGCCGCCGTCCCTCACGGGGGCGATTCGCAAAGTTCACGATTTTCTGACGGTCGGCGCCGCGGCACCGCTGCAGGAAGCGGGCGCCGTGGCCCTCGGTCTGCCGGATCAGTATTACGTTGACCTGGCGCGGGGATATCAACGCCGCCGCGACGTCCTGATCGAGATTCTCGAGCGTCATCGGTTCACCTGTTACAAGCCGTCAGGCGCGTACTACATCATGACCGACATCGCTCTGTTCGGGTTCGCCGACGACGTGGCCTTCGCGCGGCACCTTGTCAAGGACGTAGGCGTCGCCGCCGTCCCGGGCAGCAGCTTCTATCAGAACGCCGAGAAAGGGCGTACGAAGCTGCGATTCTGCTTCTGCAAGCGGGACGAGACGCTGGCCGAGGCCGATCGGCGGCTGGCGAAGCTCGAGCCGGCGAGCGCCGCACCCTGAGGTCAGTACCTCGCGACGATCCCGAAGTAGAGGCCCCTCAACTCCAGGTCGCCCTGATCCTGCTCGATGACGTAGAAGACGTCGAGCGATCGGTAGCCGAATTGCGCGCCGACGTTGTTCGAGAAATTCACGGTCCCGTAGAGGTCGAGGTCCATGTAGTGACCGCGGGTGTCGGTGACGAAGGTCTCGGGAAGTCTGAAGATCGAGAACTCTCCGGTGACCGAGATATTCGGGACGACGTAGAAGCGCCCGATACCGCCGATGGCGGGAACCGGGGCCCGGGCGCGCGAGAACTCGAGCAAGATCGGCGTGGAGAGGTCCACCATGGCGTCGATGTACTTGGCCTCGACGACGACCCCGCCGAATCCCCGGTCGTTCGAGATGAAGTCGAATTCATAGGCGAAACGATACGCGTTCCAGTTGACGATGCTCTCCACGGGCAGGCCGAAATCGTACCGCTGGCCGTTGAAGATGATCGTCCGCCGCAGGATGGCGTCTGACTCGTAGTGGACCGGGATGAACTCGAAGCGGAACTTGTGCCTTCTGGCGGGCCTGAGCACCAGCCGAAAGGCGGGGTGCCATTTGTTCTGGAGCCCGAGATCGGTCTTGAAGTCGATGATCGTGCCGGGAATCCCGAACTCCTCACTGGCCACGTGGATATCCGTCGAGGGAAACCACAGGCCCAGCGCGCCTTCGATGTGGTAGTCCTCACCTGTCGCCGGGTCGTCCAACGGACGTGGTTGGAACTGTGCTTCTGCGGGTGCGACGCAGACGGCCAACACCATCCCCATGCACAGGATCGCGTACAGACAAGCAGCAGAGCAGCGCCTCATAGACGGTCGTGTCCTTGGAAAAGATGTAAAACAGGGCCTGCTGGGGGAGGCGCAGTCAGAATAGCACACTGATCGGGAGCGGTACAATTGCGTCATGTCCGAGTTGGCTGATTCGGCGGTCGCGACCGGCCGACGGACGCTGTCGTCGCGCACCACGGCGCTGGCGATTCTGGTCGCGGCGCTCGGCTACTTCGTCGATATCTACGATCTGATTCTGTTCAGCATCGTGCGGGTCAACAGCCTGCGCGGCCTCGGAGTCTCCGAAGGAGAGATCCTCGGCCAGGGCGTGCTGCTGCTCAACATGCAGATGGGCGGCATGCTGATTGGCGGCATCATCTGGGGAGTGCTCGGCGACAAGCGCGGCCGGCTCTCGGTGCTGTTCGGCTCCATCGTCATGTACTCGCTGGCGAACATCGCCAACGGATTCGTCACGAGCGTGCCGCAGTATGCGGCGCTGCGGTTCGTGGCCGGCGTCGGCCTGGCCGGTGAGCTCGGAGCCGGTATCACGCTGGTCAGCGAGATCATGCCGATTCACAGCCGCGGCTACGGCACGATGATTGTCGCGACAGTCGGCATACTCGGCGCCGTCGTCGCCTCCATCGTCGGCGATGCGTTCGACTGGCGCATCGCGTACTTCGTGGGCGGCGGGATGGGCATCGCCCTTCTCGTTCTTCGGATCGGCGTCGCGGAATCGGGAATGTTCGAGGGGATCCGACGGGTCGCGCACGTGCAGCGCGGCAACTTTCTGTCGCTCTTCACCTCGACCAGGACACGGTGGAAGTACTTGCGCGTGGTGCTCATCGGCGGGCCGATCTGGTACGTCGTGGGGATTCTGGTCACGTTTTCGCCGGAGTTCGGCCGCGAGATGGGCATGGCCTCGCTGCCGAGCGCCGGGCGCGCCGTCCTCTTCTGTTACGTCGGCCTCGCCGTCGGCGACTTCGCGAGCGGAGCGCTCAGCCAGATCGTCCGCAGCCGGAACAAGGTGGTCGCGCTGTTCCTGATGATGAGCACCGTCTTCATCGCCGCCTACTTTGCGGTGGCCGGAATGTCGCTCGCCGTGTTTTATGGCGTCTGTCTGCTGATGGGCTTCGCGGCCGGCTACTGGGCCGTGTTCGTGACGATCGCCTCCGAGCAGTTCGGAACGAACATCAGGGCGACCGTGACCACGACGGCGCCCAATTTCGTGCGCGGATCGGTCGTGCTGATGACGTCGGCGTTCCAGGCGCTTCAGCCGGCACTGGGCATCCGGGGCAGCGCGATGCTCGTCGGGACGGCGGCCCTCGGACTTGCCTACCTATCGTTGCGGGGGTTGGAAGAGTCGTACGGTAAGGACCTCGATTACCTGGAGCTGCCCTGATGTCGCCGGCCCGACGCCTGTTTTCGTACGTGCTCCGCTACCGCAAAGACTTTCTCCTCGGGCTTCTATGCGTCGTCATCGCCACGGCCATCATGCTCGTGTCGCCGATCGTGCTGCAGTACGCCGTCGACGATCTCACGCGCGGGGTGACGCAGACCAAGCTCATCGAATACGGCGCGCTGCTGCTCGCCGTCGGTTTGGTGGGCGGCATCTTCCGCTTCCTGATGCGGCGCATTCTGATCGGGGCGTCGAGGCACATCGAGTACGACATGCGGAACGACTTCTTCGCCCACCTGGAGAAGCTGCCGCTGTCGTATTTTCAGTCGCATCGGACCGGCGATCTGATGTCGCGGGCGACCAACGATCTCAATGCCGTCCGGATGATGATCGGGCCGTCGGTGATGTACGCGTCGACGACGGTGCTGACCCTCGTCGTGGCGCTGACGCTGATGGTGGCGATCGACCCGTGGCTGACGCTGCTGTCGCTGATTCCGCTGCCGTTCGCGTCGTTTTCGGTGAAGTACTTCGGCAGCGCCATCCACAAGCGATTCGAGCAGATTCAGGCGCAGCTCTCCGAGATCAGCGCGATCGCACAGGAGGCGCTCTCCGGCGTCCGGGTGGTGCGGGCGTACCAGCAGGAAGCCGAGGAAATCGAACGGTTCCGACGCGCCAACCTCGAGTACGTCGCGCGCAACCGGCGTCTGATCGCGCTTCAGGGATTTTTCTTCCCGAGCATGGCCTTCTTTCTGGGCCTTGGCGCCCTGCTGGTGCTGTGGCTCGGGAGCCGGCGGGTCATTCAAGGCCAGATCACGCTCGGAGAGTTCGTCGCGTTCAACGCGTATCTGACGATGCTGAGCTGGCCGATGATTGCGTTCGGGTGGGTCACGAACATGCTGCAGCGCGGCATGGCGTCGTGGAAACGGATGCTCGAAGTGCTGGACGTCGCACCAGCGATCGCGGACGCGGTCAGCCTGGTGCCGGAGGCTCCGAAGGTGGGGCAGCGGCCGGAAGCGATCGCGGACATCCGCGGGGCGATCGAATTCAAGAACCTGTCGTTCTCCTATGACGGCACGCCGGTGCTGCAGCACGTGTCGGCGAGAATCGAGGCGGGCCAGACGGTTGCGCTCGTCGGCGTCACCGGCTCGGGCAAGTCCACTCTGATCAGCCTGCTGCCGCGGTTGTACGACCCACCCCGCGGGACGGTATTCGTCGACGGGGTCGATGTGCTCGATATCCCGCTCGCCACCTTGAGAGGCGCCATCGGTTTCGTCTCCCAGGAGCCGTTTCTCTTCTCGGATACGATCGCGGACAACGTGGCGTTCGGCCTCGACGCGCGTGTCGAGATAGAAAGGGCGAGAGCCAACGCAGAGGAGCGCGTGAGGCGGCTTGACAGTGGCGAGCGGACCAGGCGGATTGCGGACGCGACAGCCATCGCCCGGCTCGATAAGGACGTCGCCGACTTCCCGCTGGGCATCGACACGGTCATCGGAGAGCGGGGCATCACCTTGTCCGGGGGCCAGAAGCAGCGAACGGCGCTCGCCAGGGCCATAGCGGTCGATCCGAAGATTCTCATCCTGGACGATGCCCTGTCGGCGGTGGACACGTACACCGAGGAAGAAATCCTGGGGCGTCTTCGGTTGATCATGCGGGCGCGCACGTCGCTGCTGGTCTCTCACCGTGTTTCGACGGTGCGCGATGCGGATCAGATATTCGTGCTCGACGAAGGGCGCATCGCCGAGCGCGGCACTCATCACCAGCTGATCCGGCGAAACGGACTCTATGCGGCCCTGCACAGAAAACAGCTTCTCGAAGACGAGCTGGCGGCGTCGTGAAGGTTCCCGCCTGTCGAGCGGCGCCCCTTCCTGAAAGACATCGATGAACGACGACGAAGTTCTCGGCAAAGCATACGACGCGCGGTTGATGCGGCGACTGCTGCACTACCTCCGACGCTATTGGGGGGAGGTTGCGCTCGCGTTCCTCGCCATCCTCGTCGGCGCGACGGCTCAGCTCGCGCAGCCCTATCTGATGAAAGTCGCGATCGACCAATACATCGCCACGGGCCAGCTCGAGCCGTTGAACCGGCTGGCGGCCCTGTATCTGGTCATTCTCGTCGTCGCCTTCGTCGCCGACTACGCTCAGACGTGGACCATGCAGCTGACCGGCCAGAAGCTCATGTTCGATCTGCGCATGGATCTGTACCGGCATCTGCAGAGCCTCGATTTGCGGTACTACGATCGCAATCCCGTCGGACGCCTGATGACGCGCGTCACCTCGGACGTGGACGCCCTGAACGATCTCTTCACCGCCGGCGTGGTGACTATCTTTGGAGATGTGTTCACGCTCGTCGGCATCATGGCGCTGCTGTTGTGGATGGACTGGCAGCTGGCGCTGGTCACGTTCTGCGTGGTGCCGCTCATCGCCCTCGTCACGCAGTGGTTCCGACGGAACGTCCGCGAATCGTATCGAGTGGTCCGCGGTCTCATCGCGCGGATCAACGGCTTCCTGCAGGAAAACATCACCGGGATGTCGACCGTGCAGCTGTTCCGGCGCGAGGGGCTCAACTTCTCCCGCTTCGACGACATCGACCGCCGGCACCGCGACGCGAATATCCAGTCGATCTTCTTCTACGCGGTCTTCTATCCCGCGATCGAAGCGGTGGGCGCCCTCGCCTCGGCCCTCATCATCTGGTACGGCGGCGCGAACGTGCTCAGCGGCACGCTGACACTCGGTGCGCTCGTCGCCTTTCTTCAGTACTCCCAGCGGTTCTTCAGGCCAATCAGCGACATGTCGGAGAAGTTCAACGTGCTGCAAGCCGCCATGGCGGCGTCGGAGCGGATCTTCGGGCTCCTCGACGAGCCGGTGACCGTCATGCCACCCGGGCACCCGACGGCGCGGCCGTCGCCAGCGTACGGGCACGTCCGGTTCGAGAACGTCTGGTTCGCCTATCACGACGAACACTGGGTGCTGCGCGACGTCAGTTTCGAAGTGAAGCCCGGCGAACGCGTCGGGATCGTCGGGGCCACCGGATCGGGAAAGACGACGCTGATCAACCTGCTGCTGCGGTTCTACGACGTGCAGCGCGGCCGGATCACCGTCGACGGCGTCGACATCCGCCATCTGGATCTAGGGGATCTGCGGCGTCTGTTCAGCCTGGTGTTGCAGGACGTGCACCTTTTCACCGGCACGATTGCGGACAACATCCGGCTGGGGAATGCCTCCATCGCCGATGCACAGCTGCGGCGCGCCGCCGAAGCCGTCCACGCCGACGCGTTCATTTCCCGGATGCCCAACGGGTACGCGAGCACCGTCGCCGAGCGCGGCGCGACGCTGTCGGTCGGCCAGAAACAGCTCCTGTCTTTCGCGCGAGCGCTTGCGTTCGATCCGCGGGTGCTGATTCTCGACGAAGCGACCTCGAGCGTCGACACGGAAACCGAGCTGCTGATACGAGACGCCCTCCATGTGCTGATGAGCGGCCGCACGACGATCGCGATTGCCCACCGCCTTTCGACGATCCAGGACATGGACAAGATCCTCGTCCTCCACAAAGGTTGCCTCCGGGAGTCGGGCACGCACCAGGAACTCCTTGCCGCACGCGGCATCTACTTCAGGCTGTTCGAGCTGCAGTACAAGACAGAAGAGCGATCGAGGGAAGGGGTCGAGGTATCAGGCGAGCGGTGACGGGTCTCGAAGCTCGAAGGCTTACGTGCCCCCGGAGCCGGCAGATCCGGAGGCTGGTGGGACGGGGCGTTTGAACAGGCGCTCGAAGAAACTGGACGAAGAGGTCGCCTGTGGATTCCACCCGAGCCTCAGAACCGTCACCTCGACAGGCATGCGTCCGAATGCCAGCGCCTCGTGGCAGCTCCACATATAGACATCGATGACCCGACCTTTGATTGCCGGGCCGGTGTCCATAACGGTGTAGACGCCGCTGTACTTCGGGTTCCGGGCGGTGATGTCGATCACCGAGCCGACCGGCAGCAGGGCAGGGTCGGCTGCGGCGATGCCGGTGCGAACCGCCACACCAGAGGCCGTCGTCATCCCCTTGCAGTACGCCGTGGCGCTGAAGTTCACCCTTTCGCCCGGGGTGGGAGGCGCCGTCGGGTCGGACGGAACGAGGAAACGCCCGACGTATCTCGAATCGGGAATCGTGACGTCATGGAGTGCGGCAAACCCGCTGGCCGCGATGACCGTCACGATGGCTTTGCGCCAGAAGGATCGGGCGATAACCACAAGATAGATTGTAGATGGGAGGGGGCCGATCGCCGACCGAATTGCGGATCGCAGAATTGTGATCGATGCCGCAGTGATACACGCGATAAGCCGTGTATTTTCTATTGTTTATGGTGATGATGCAGGATGTTCTTGAGCCGCCTCCGGCTGGCGATGAAGCCGCGCGCAAGCGGGTACGCCAGCCCGGCCAGCATGATGGCCCCGAGCATCGACCCCACGACGAACGACATGCCGAGGGGTTTGAGCATGTCGCCCAGCCGGTGCCAGAACTCGACCTGTAACAGTGAATGCTCGAAGAGCTCCCGCAGCTCGGTGGTGAAGCCGTGCGGGAGTCTATTCCCTGTCAGACGCGCCCCGAGAACAGTGGCGAGCGCGTAGTACGGGCCGAGAAGCCACGGGAGGTTCGAATACACCCCGAGGAGGACCGCCACGCGATTCAGGTTGAACAGGAACGCGAAAAGGATGCCGAGCAGCGTGTGCAGTCCCAGGAACGGGGAAAAACCGAAGAATACGCCGAGCGAGAACGCCGCGGCCGTTCGCTCGGGAGTGTCGGCGATGTGCAGCAGCCGGTCGAGCCACTCGCGGACGAACGCCCGGGTCAGGTGGATCATTCCGGGCGGCCGCCAGTCTCGGACCCGGCACGGGCCGGACTCCCGAAATGAACGTATCCACGGCGCGGGAGCTCGCAGTGGACGCCTCCCGTCATCAGCAGCACAGGACCAGCCTCGGTGCATCTCCCGATGCGCGTGAGGGACACAGCGCCATGGCGTTTTGACGCCTGAAGCCGCCGGGCCGTTCGCGGGCGGACGGTGAACAGCAGCTCGTAGTCGTCTCCGGCAGTGAGCGCTTCCGAAACGGGATCGAGGCCGCGGCCGGCGAACCAGGCGCGCGCGGCGGGCTCGATCGGCAACGCCTCGCTTTCGAGGATGGCCCCGACGCCGCTCGCCTCGGCGAGCCTGTGGACGCCGTCGGCCAGGCCGTCGCTCAAATCGATGGCCGACGATGCCGCGCGATTCCTGGCGAGCTGCAAGCCGAGGCGTACACGCGGAGCCGGGTAGAGATAGCGTTCCACACAAGTCTCCCCAGAGGAGACCTTTTCCCGAAGCATTCCCATCCCGGCCGCAGCCGAACCGATCGTGCCGCTCACAAAGATCTCGTCACCAGGGCGGGCGCCAGCGCGCTTCAGCGCCTGCCGCCGCTTGACGGTGCCGACGACGGTGACGTCGATCATGAGGGGCCCTGGCGAACGCGTCAGGTTGCCACCCACCACCTGCACCCGGTGCTCGGCGGCCAGGCGGCACAGTCCGCCGACCATGCCGTCGAAGTCGGCCAGGGCGAGATGCGAGGGGAGAGCAAGGGACAGGAGCGCCAGACGGGGAGAGGCGCCCATTGCCGCGAGGTCGCTCAGGTTGACGGCCAGCGCGCGATACCCGACGGCGTCGGGAGGCACGAAGGCGCGGTCGAAATGGACGCCTTCGACGATGGCGTCCACGCTCAACACCTCGACGCGGTTTCGTTCCGGTTCGACGACGGCCGCATCGTCGCCAATGCCGACGATCAGCCAGTCGGGGGCTGGTGGGAGGCGCTGGCGGACCCTGTCGATGAGCGCGGACTCGCTGAGATCACCGACGAGGGCAGCGGAGCCTGGTGTTCTCCACCCTCCGGTGTCATTTGGCATAGTCGGTGGCGCGTGTCTCGCGGATCACCGTCACCTTGATTTGGCCGGGGTACTCCAGCTCGTTCTCGATGCGCCGGGCGATGTCCTTCGAGAGCCAGACGGCTTCTTCGTCGGATATTTTCTCGCTCTCGACCATGATCCGGATTTCACGCCCGGCCTGCAGCGCGAAGGATTTCGACACCCCCTTGAAGGAGTCGGCGATGCCTTCGAGCTTTTCGAGGCGCTTCACGTAGCTTTCGAGGATGTCACGGCGCGCGCCGGGACGCGCGGCCGAGATGGCGTCGGCCGCCTGAACGATCATGGCTTCGAGCGAGGGCCAGTCGATGTCCATGTGATGAGCCGCCATGGCCATCACGACCGGCTCGCTCTCGCCGTGCTTGCGCAGGAAATCGATGCCGAGCTGGAGGTGCGTGCCTTCCATCTCGCGGTCGATTGCCTTGCCGATGTCGTGCAGGAACGCTGCGCGCACGGCCACATGGGAGTCGATGCCGAGCTCGGTGGCCATGATGCCGGCGAGGCGCGCGACTTCGGCCGAGTGGTACAACACATTCTGGCCGTAGCTGGTCCGGTACTTCAGGCGGCCCATCAGCCTGAGGATCTCGGGATGGAGATCGTGCAGCCCGAGCTCGAAGGCCACCGCCCCGCCCTCCTTCCGCATCGCTTCGTCGGTCTCGTCCTTGACCTTCTGGACGACCTCCTCGATGCGCGCGGGATGGATGCGTCCGTCGGCAATCAGCCGCTCGATCGCCTGTTTGGCGATTTCGCGTCGGTATGGATCGAAGCCGGACAGGATGATCGCCCCCGGCGTGTCGTCTACGATGAGATCGACGCCGGTGGCGAGCTCGAGCGCCCGGATGTTGCGACCCTCGCGGCCGATGATGCGCCCTTTCAGATCGTCGCTCGGCAGGTCGACGACCGACACGGTGGTTTCGACGGCGTGCTCGGCGGCGGACCGCTGGATGGCTTCGGTGATGTAGTGCTTCGCGTGGTCGGCAGCCGTTTCGCGGGCTTCCGCGTCCAGCCGTTTCAGGAGATTCGCCGCGTCGTGCCGGGCATCGGCCTCCATCTGCTTGATGAGCAGCTCCTTGGCCGCCTCGCCCGTCAGCCCGGCCACGCGTTCGAGCTCACGCTGCTGCTCGGCGACCAGCCGCTCGTACTTCGTTACCGCTTCCTGAGTCACTTTCTCGCGCTGGGCGATCACGCCTTCTCGACTCTTGAGCTCTCGGTCGAGGCGGTCGACGACCACCTCGCGCTCGGCCAGCGCCGTGTCACGCCGGGCCAGTGTCTGCTCGAGCGCCGCCACCTGCTGCCGCTCCTGGCGCGTCTGACGATCCGCCGCCGACAGCAACTCGTGCACCTTTTCTTTCGCTTCGAGGAGCGTTTCCTTCCGGCGGGTTTCGGCGTCGCGCTCGGCGTCCTTGACAATGCGCAAGGCTTGCGCTTCGGCGCGGCCGACGGTCTCGGCCGCAATGCGTTTGCGGTTGGCGACCCAGACGGCAAACACCGCCGACGCCGCCCCGAGGGCGACGAGGATGTCGATCAGAAGCACGAAGCTGGACAGCACGTATGGCGCTAAGAATGGAGGGACGGGTTACAAATGACCCCGCTTTGCCGTGTGGGGAGGTCGATGAACCTGCGTAAGCAGGTGGAACCGCTCAAAAAAGCCGCGCTTCAGGCTTCCTCTTGCAGAGGCATGCACACCACGCGGCGTCGCGACTCGCTTGTATGAAACGTTGGCTCAAACGAGCCTGCCACCATCACGAGCAAAGCAGGGAACTCACACCCTGAAGGCATCTTAGTCGTTCCAGGTTCAGGGTTCAAGGTTCCGGGTTCGGCCTTCGGAACTCGGCTTTACGGTTCTGCGCGTTCTAGGCCAGAAGCACACGATCGACCAGCCGCTCCAGCTCTCCGGCCCGCTCGGCCAGTTCGCCGTTGCGGAGGTCCGTGGCATCCCGGCAGCGAAACAGCTCGTCGGCGATGTTGAGCGCTGCGAGCACGGCGAGCCGGAGCGAGTCGCCGCTCGGCGTCGCCTCGCCGGCCGCACGCATCTTCTCCTCGACGAACGATGCCAGCTGCAAGACGTACTCGGGGTCGAGCGACGTCCGGATCGGGTACTGCTGACCCTGCAGGTTGATGGGAATGATGCGGGGCTGGTCGTTCGACACTACACGTCCAGCGCTTCCAGCTGTTCGAGCATGTCGGTGACGCGCGTCCGGATGACGTCGCGCTCCTCCTTCAGCGACGACAGCTCCGCGACGAGGTTGTCGCTCGCCGCTGCCCGCGAGCGCATCACCTCCATCTCGCGCAACAGGCGCTGATTCTCTTCGGCGGCGTGGGCCTGCTCGGTCCTCATCCGATCGACCATGCCGACCAGCCGCTTCAGCTTTTCTTCGAGACGATCGATCGGTTCGAGCTCAACGCGGGTGGCTGTCTTCGCCATAGGTGATCCTTAGAATTGGGTCATCTGGACATCTGGTCATCTGGTCATTGCGGATTGGCAATGGGCCGATCGCCGGATGGCGAGATGAGGAGATTGTCGTGATCTGTTCCTATCGTTGAACCGCCCCGTGCTCGCGGCGCAGGGCAGTGAGAATCGTTTCGACGCTCTGCTGAACTTCCGCGTCGGTCAGCGTGCGATCGGCGGCCTGAAACATCAGTCGCACCGAAAGACTGACCGATCCGTCCGCCACTCCTTTGCCTTGATAGCGATCGAAGAACGTGACGGCTGCGAGCGGAGCCGGACCTTCGCGACCAGCCGCCTGAATGGTGCCACGAAAAATTTCCGCAGGCAAGACATCCGGAACGACTACCGAGAGGTCGCGCACGACGAACGGAAAGCGCGGCAGCGATTTCGTGGCGACTCCGGATTCCACGCGCGCGCTGGCGAGAAGATCGAGGCTCAATTCGGCGACGTAGACGCGATCCTGACGCGGCAGGCCTCGCGCATCCGCCAGCGATGGGACGACTTGACCGGCAACGCCGACGCGGAGGTCAGGTGACCGATTATCGGCAAGCAGGATCGCCGCCGACTGCCCGCCTACCAGGAACGGCTCATCCGTAGGCGCGAAGCGGAGAGGCACCTCGAGCGCCATCGAGAGCAATTCGACAAGGCCTTTGAGGTCGAAAAAGTCGACCGGCCGCGAGCCGCCGGACCAATGAACCGGCGCCGCGGCGCCGGTCCACGCCATGGCGACCGCGCGGGTCTCGCCGGCGACGCCAAACCGCGTCCCGATTTCAAACAGCCGCACATCATCGCGTCCGTGGCGTCGATTGTGGGCGACCGCGTCGACGAGGCCCGGCACCAGCGACGGCCGGAGCGTGTCGAACTTTGCGGAAAGTGGATTGGCCAGCGCCACCGGTGACGCCTGACCATTCAACGCAAACATCTGCGCGGCCCCAGCCTCGATGAAGCCGAAGGTGACCGCCTCGGAAAGCCCCGCGCCGGTGAGGACCCGTCGAACGAGCTGATCGCGGCGGATACGGGGATCGGGCGGCGGCGCCGGCGCTGTGACAACTGGAAACGTCGCCGGAAGCCGGTCGAATCCGGCATGTCGACCCACCTCCTCGATCAAGTCCACTTCCCGGAGCAGATCGACGCGGAATGTCGGCGCCACGACGTCCCACCCGTCTGGCGTTGGCGTCGCCGTCAGTCCAAGGCTCCGCAATATCCGCTCGACGTCCGGGTCGGCGACCGCGACGCCCAATAGCGCCGTCAACCGCGCGCGTCGCAGGTGGAGCGCGACGCCGGTGCGCGGTCGTGGGTACGAATCAACGATCGGGTCGATCACCCGTCCGCTGCCGATTTGTTCGAGCAGCGCCGCGAGCCGTTGCAGCGCGACAGGTGGCGCCTGGATGTCCGCTCCACGCTCGAAGCGGGCCGATGCTTCGGTCTTGAGATTGAGCCGTTTGCTCGTTCGACGGACGGACGCTGGCTTGAAGTAGGCGCTCTCGAACACGACTCGACTCGTCCGCACCGACACTTCCGAGCCCGCTCCGCCCATCACCCCCGCAACAGCCTGCGCGCGATCCCGATCGGCGATGACCAGCATTTCATCGTCGAGGGTCCGAGGGACGCCGTCGAGCGTCGCGAGCGTTTCCCCCCGCCTCGCCCGGCGGACGCGGATCTCCGATCCGCCGAGCCGGCTCATGTCGAAGGCGTGCGTCGGATGACCGAGCTCCATCAGCACGTAATTCGTGAGATCGACGATCGAGCTGATGGGACGGATGCCGGCGGCCTCCAGGCGGCGGATTAGCCACGACGGAGAGGTGCCGACCCTCACCTCGGCCACCGCCGCCGCGTATCGCGGGCACAGCTCGGGCTCTTCGATGGTGACGGCCAGCTGATCCGATCGCCCGGCAGACGCCGAGGCGATGGACGTCAGCGGTTTGAGGGCCGCCGTCACAGCGTTCGAGTCCGACGTCGTCGCCCCGGGCAGTCTCAGGGGCAGGTCGTAGATCGTCGCCACCTCGCGCGCGAGACCCAGGATGCTCAGGCAGTCCGGCCGGTTGGCCGTCACCTCGAGATCGATGACGGCATCGTCGCCCGGCGGCTGACCTGGGGCGTTCGGTTTCGTCCACGGCTCGATGGCCGCCACCTCGAAACCGCGCAGTCCCAGACGCGCAGCGATATCCTCGGCCGGCGCGTCGACGTCAACGAAATCACGGAGCCAGGAGACCAGAAGTCTCATCGCGATGAGGCTCTCAGTAGGGGAACTGCTCGAGGAATCTGAGGTCGTTCTCGTAGAACAGACGGATGTCTTCGACGCGGTGCCGGAGAATCGCGATGCGTTCGATCCCGATGCCCCACGCGAATCCGGTGTAGCGCTCGGCGTCGTATCCAACCGCCTCGAACACTGCCGGGTGGACCATGCCGCAGCCTCCGAGCTCGATCCAGCCGGTCTTCTTGCACATCGGACAGCCGACGCCGTCGCACTGCCAGCAGCTCAGATCGATTTCCGCGCTCGGTTCGGTGTACGGAAAGAAACTCGGACGAAAGCGGACGCGGACCTGGGGAGAGAACATCTCCCGCGCAAACGCCAGGAGCGTGCCCTTGAGATCGGCCAGCGACAGGCGCTCGCCGACGGCGAGCCCCTCGATTTGACCGAATGCCGGCGAGTGCGTCAGGTCGAGGTCGTCCCGGCGGTACACGCGGCCCGGAACGACAATGCGGATCGGCGGCTCGTGGGTCTGCATGTAGCGGATCTGCATCGAGGAGGTGTGCGTGCGCAGCAGCGTGCGACGATCCGCCGGCGACGCGCCCGCGATAGGCGTCGCCAGATACAACGTGTCCTGCATGTCGCGCGCCGGGTGTTCCGACGGCATGTTGAGCGCGTCGAAACAGTGCCATTCGTCCTCGACTTCCGGGCCCTCGACGACGGCAAAACCCATGCGGGTGAAGATTTCCTCCAGACGCTCGCGCACGATGGTCAGCGGGTGAAGGTGCCCGGCCCAGGGTTCTCGCCCGGGGAGCGTGACGTCGACTCCGCCCTGGGTCGGCGCTGGAGCCGACGACGTCAGGTACTGCTGCCAGCGGGCTTCGATCGCCTGTTTGAGCTCGTTGGCAAAGCGGCCGATCTCGCGCTTCTGATCAGGCGGTGCGCTGCCGATGGTCTGCATCCAGGACGCGACCACGCTGTTCTTGCGGCCCAGGAAACGATCGCGAACAGCCTGCGCGTCGCGCGCCGACGTTGCCCGGACGAGCTCGGCGTCGAAGCGGGCGATTTCGGTCTGAACGGAGGCGGCGTCGGGAATCGGCATGGCGGCGAACTGTATATCACGAAGAACACGGAGTAAACGAAGGACCGGCCAAACACGAAGGGGTCAGGGCTTCGTGTCGTTCGCGCTCTTCGTATCCTCGTGATGAAGCGGGTCGGTGATGCTACGCGCGAGCGGCGGTCTTCGCGACGCTCTTCGCCTGCTCCGCAAGCTTGCCGAACGCGGCGGGGCTGGCAATGGCCAGCTCGGAAAGGCTCTTGCGATCGAGCGTCACGCCCGCCTGTTTCAACCCGTTGATGAACTGAGCATAGGTGAGCCCGTGCTCGCGGGCCGCGGCGTTGATCCGCAGGATCCACAGGCGTCGGAAGTCGCGCTTCTTGCGTCGACGCCCGACGAACGCATACTTCAGCGCGGTGTCGACCGACTCTTTCGCGGCGCGATACAGCTTGCTCTTGTTCGCGTAGTAGCCCTTGGCCAGGCCAAGCAGTTTCTTGCGCTTCGCCCGCCGGACCGTTCCTCTCTTCACACGTGGCATCTCGGTGCTCCTAAATGATCAGGCTCCAGGCGGCCCTGGCCTCCAACCTCTAACCCAGCCTCCAACCACCCTTCACTTGTACGGCAACATCCGCGCAATCTTCGGCGTATCGACGTCGGCGACCGTGGCCGATCCCCGCAACCCGCGCTTGCGCTTGGTCGTCTTGCTGCTCAGGATGTGCTGCTTGAAGGCTTTGCCCCGCAGGAACTTCCCGCTCTTGGTCCGCTTGAAGCGCTTGGCGGCGCCGCGGTGTGATTTGATTTTCAGCTTCTTCGCCATCTTCTGCTTTCTGCACCGTTCCTCGCGGTCGTCGCGGAGTGGTCGCTCGCTCCTCGCGGCCGCGCTGTTTATCTTGCCGGGACTGCCTTCGCCCTGCCCCCCTGCGGGCGGCGGGACAGGATGGTGTGCATCTGGTTGCCTTCCATCCGCGGCGTGGTTTCCGCGATGGCGACTTCCGCGAGCTCTTCGATCAGCCGCTCCAGGATGCGACGGCCGATGTCGGGGTGCGCCATCTCGCGCCCCCGGAAGAAGATCGTCGCCTTCACCTTGTCGCCGTCGTCCAGGAAGCGCTCGATGTGCTTCTTCTTGAACTGGTAGTCGTGCTCGTCGACTTTCGGGCGGAACTTGATCTCCTTGACCTCGATGACTTTCTGATGCTTCCGGGCCTCGCGCGCGCGCTTCTGCTCCTGGTACTGATACTTCCCGAAATCCATGATGCGGCAGACCGGCGGACTGGCCGTCGGCGAGATCTCGACGAGGTCGAGTCCCTTTTGCTTCGCGATGGCGACGGCCTGCGGCGGCGCCATGATGCCCAGCTGCTGGCCGTTGTCGTCGATGACGCGGATTTCCCGGACGCGAATACGCTCGTTGACCCGCACGCGGTCGTCGCGGCGGGGGCTCCTATCGAAAGCTATAACGGCCTCCTACTGTTGGCCGTGGGGCCACCCCCACGGTTATGCGCGCGGGATCCCTCTCCCGCGCCAGACACGCTTGCGCTATGGCGCTCGCGCGTGACCAGAACAGAGCGTACCCTCAAGCGCCCTTGCCTTTCGAGTCGATTTCACCGCGCGCCTTTGCGATGAAATCGTCGACAGAACTCGCGCCCTGGTCGCCGCCCGCACGCGTCCGGACGGAAACCGTACCCTCAGCCGCCTCCCGGTCGCCCACGACAAGCATGTAGGGGACCTGCTGCAGCTGCGCCTCCCGGATCTTATATCCAATCTTTTCCTGCCGATCGTCGAGATCCGCCCGGAGCCCGGCGGCCTTCAGCCGGTCGCGCACCGAGCCGGCATACTCGAGATGCCGGTCCGAAATCGGCAGGACGACAGCCTGGATCGGGGCCAGCCACAGCGGAAACCGACCGGCGTAGTGTTCGATCAGGATGGCGATGAACCGCTCGAAACTCCCGAAGATCGCACGATGAATGACCACCGGCCGGTGCTCGGTGTTGTCGGCGCCGACGTATTTCAAGTCGAACCGCTCCGGCATCTGGTAGTCGAGCTGAATCGTGGCGCACTGCCACTTCCGACCGATGGCATCGGTCACGTCGAAGTCGATCTTGGGCCCGTAGAAGTTGCCGCCACCTTCGTCAATTGTGAACGTCTCGCCGGCGCTCTCGAGTGCGGCGCGCAGCTGGGCTTCGGCCTGGTCCCACGTCGATCGCTCGCCGAGGTATTCCTCGGGACGCGTCGCCAGCTTCGGCTGGAACGTCATGCCCAAATCGTCGTACACGCGCCGGACCTGCTTCAACAGGCGCTCGACCTCCTCGCCAATCTGTTCCGGCATCACGAAGCAGTGGCCGTCGTCCTGCGAGAACTGCCGGACACGCGTCAGCCCCGACAACACGCCGGCCAGCTCGTTGCGGTGCAGAGGCGTCTGCTCGTGGAAGCGGATGGGCAGCTCACGGTAGCTGTGCACCTCGCTGGCGTACAGCAGGAAGTGGCCGGGGCAGTTCATGGCTTTCATAGCCAACTCTTCGCCCTCCGACCCGCGGACCTGAAACATGTTCTGACGGTAGTGAGCCCAGTGTCCGGAAGTCTCCCACAACATCTTGTTGAAGATGAGCGGCGTCTTCACCTCGACGTAGCCGGCCGGGACGAGGATCCCGCGCATGTAGTTGGCCAGGGTGTTGTAGAGCGTCGTTCCCTTGTCCAGCCAGAACGCGGCGCCCGGCGCCCACGGGTGGAACGTGAACAGCCCCAGCTCGCGCCCGAGCTTCCGGTGGTCGCGCTTCTTCGCTTCCTCGATCTGCGTGAGGTAGGCCTTCAGATCCTTGTCGGCGAAGAACGCCGTGCCGTAGATGCGCTGCATCGGCTGGTTGCGCGCATCACCTTTCCAGTACGCGTTCGAGGCATGGAGGACCTTGAACGCCTTCAGCCTGCCTGTGGAGGGCACGTGCGGACCGACGCAGAAGTCGATGAACGTCTCGGGGTCCTTGATCGTGTAGCAGGAGACCTCGGTTTGCCCGGCAGTTTTCTCTTCGATGAGCTGCACCTTGAGCGGTTCGCCCCGCTGCGCAAAGAAGGCCTTGGCCCGTTCGCGCGGCCACATCTGCCGCTCGTACGGCAGATCCTGGGCGGCCAGCTCCTTCATCTTCTGTTCGATGCGGTCGAGGTCCTCGGGCACGAAGGGGCGCTCGACGACGAAGTCGTAGAAGAACCCCTCGTCGGTGGCGGGCCCGATACCGCACTGGGCGCCCGGAAACAGGCTCGTCACGGCCGCCGCCAGCAGGTGCGCCGTACTATGCCGGTACAGCGCGAGCGCCTCCGGACTGCGATCGGTGACGATGCGGACGGCGGTGTCGGTCTGAACGGGATAGGACAAGTCGACCAGCTTGCCCTCGACGGCCCCGGCCAGAGCGGCACGAGCCAGATTCGGCGAGATTTCAGCCGCCACGTCGCGAACCGTAGTGCCGGGTGGCACGGTGCGACTCGAGCCGTCCGGAAGCGTGACTGTGACCTGGGTCATCGGGGATGCGCTGATCGTCCTAGCGGGTCCGGCTGACGAGGGACACTACGTCCGCCGCGGAGGTGCTGAACGAGACATCTGGGCCGAGGCCGACAACAACATCTGACATGCACATGGTAGGCACGGGTGGACTCGAACCACCGACCTCCTGCGTGTCAAGCAGGCGCTCTAACCTCTGAGCTACGCGCCTACATCTTGAAAATACAGGCGTTTACGCGAACGGACAGTATATCAAATGGGAATTGGGTAATCGAGTAATCGGGTAATTGGGTAATCGATTGGGGAATTGGTGATGGCCGCAAATTGATTGCTCAATCGCCCAATCAATTGCCCAATTACCCGATTACCCAATTCCCCGATTCAGCTAGACCTAGGCCGCTTTCTTTTCTGCGAGCCGCTCGAGCGCCTTTTCGAGGATCGCATCGCCAGGCGGCGGCGATTGACCGAACTCCACGTCGGGTTCCGGGACGGCAACGGTCGGTTCGAGTCCGCGTTCGTGCAGCGGCGAGCCTTGCGGCGTGAGATACCGGGCAGTCGACAGCCACAACCCGCTGTTGTCTGGCAGCTTGATGAGCCGTTGTATGGCGGCTCGGCCAATCGTGTGTTCACCGATCAGGTCGGCTCGCTTGTTGCCGGACAAGGCGGACGCAAAAAGTTCCGACGCTCCCGAAGTGCCGCCATCGACCAGCAGCAGAACGGGCATTTTCACCGCGCCGTCACCGGCAACGGCTTCGATGCTCTCGCGTCCAACCGCCGCGCCACGCTCACGGATCGCCAGCGTGCCCTGGTTGACGAACAGGCGGGCCAGCGTCAGTCCCTGATCGGCGTCTCCCGTGGAGGTGCGGCGCACGTCGACGATGAGGCTGGCCGCGCCTTTCTTCTGCAGGTCGTCGATCTGCGTCTTCGCCTGGTTGACAGTGTTGGGCCCGATCGCCGCAACGCGAAGGTAGCCGACCTCATTCGCGGCCATCCGGCTCGAGACGTCCGACGCAGGCAGCGTCGTGCGCGTGAGCTCGATGATGTGGGGGTCGGCAGCGCTGCCACGGATGATGGCCAGCGTGACCTTCGTTCCGGGGGCTCCGCGAAGCGCGCGCATGCCTTCCCAGACCGACATTTCACGGGTCGGCTTGTCGTCGATGGCCCGCACGTAGTCGCCAGTCCGGAGCCCGGCCTTTGCCGCGGGCGAGTCGTCGCGCGCCGCGATCACGCGGAGGTAGTACTGACGCGTCAGCTCGAGACCGACGTCTCCGGCCGGCAGCGCTTTGCCCGCTTCGAGTTCCTTGACCTGCTCGGGGGACAGAAAGGCGCTGTCGGGGTCGAGCCCGTCGGCCAGGCCGCGCAACGCCCCCTGCATCACCTTGTCGATGCTCACGTCCTCGACGTAATTGCTCGCGATGAAGTTCACGACGTCGTCGAACGGCTTGAGGTGCTGAAAGGTGTCCTCGCGCGCGATCACCTTGCCGAGGAAGCCGCCGATCAAGGCGAAGGCGATAACCGGCGCCGAGATGGACATGACGACGAGACGCGTGCGAGAGCTCATAGATTCAGTGCCCCGTTCCGGGTATGGTCTCCGTGTACCACGTTACCGTTTCTTGAGCCATTGTAAGGGATCGACCGGCTGACCGTCGACGCGCAATTCGAAGTACAGGCTGGCCAGGCCGGACAGGGAGGCGCCGACCGTTCCGACGGGCTGTCCGGCGGTAACCCGCGCGCCCTTCTTGACCGTAATGTCGAGCAAATTACCGTAGAGGCTGAACGCCTGAGCCCCGTGATCCAGGATGACCAGGTTGCCGAAGCCGCTGAACGCATCGGCGAAGGCGACCATGCCGTCGTGGACGGCCGTCACGTCCGCCCCCTCGACCGCCACGATTTCGATGCCGTTCGAGGCCGGGCGGCCGGCTTCTGGCCTCTCGAATCGGCGACGGACGGCGCCGGACGTCGGCCAGTCGAGATCGGACTGGAAGACCTGGATTGGAAGGTGGGCCTGGACTGAGGGCGCCTGCCCCCCGGCAACCACCCGCAGCTCGGCTTGCAGCTTTTGTTGCGCCGCCAGCAGCTCCCCGGCGAGCTTGGCGTTGAGGTCGCGCTGATGATCGATGCTGGCGATGGCATCGCTGCGCGTCTGGGCGGCGCGCACCACTTCCGCCTCGGCGCGGCGGGCGTCGGCACGGAGCTTTTCGAGCCGGCGCCCACGCTCTTCGAGCGCGGCACGCGACGACTGAAGCTCCGTCAACAACCGTTGGTGCGAGGCGACGCGGTCGCGATCGATCTGGGCCAGGACAGCCGCCGTGCGCGCGGCCTGTCCGATCCGCCGCAGGTCGCTCGTCGAGAGCAGCAGCCGGGCGTACCGCGCCTGTCCGAGCTTGTAGATTTCGACCAGCCGCTTTTCGAGATCGGGTCTCGCCGTGGATTCGTCAGCCTGAAGTTTTTCAAGCCGGTCGGTGAGCGTCAGCAGCTCGCGCTCGACATCGGTCGCTTCGGCATCGAGCTGGCGACGTTCCTCGAGCTTGATCTGTCGCTCGAGTTCGAGCTGGCGCAGATCACCCAGGAGGGTCCTCTCCTGTGAGGCCAGCCGGTCGGCTTCGCGGTGCAGCGCGTCCATCCGCGCGCCGGCGCGCGCAGCCAGGGCCTCGGCACGGGCTCGCTCGGTCTGCTGAGCGGTCGCGAGCGGAGGGAATGCAAGAAAGCACAGAAATGCACGAATGCAGGTATGCACGATTGCACGACTGCACGACTGGCCGCGAGGCGACCGGTGCATGGAATGCCGAAATTGTAACATTGGCAAATGCGCGTGCTCGGCATTGATATCGGCCGACGTCGTGTCGGTCTGGCGATCAGCGACCGGTCCGGGACGCTGGCGCGGCCCTTGATGACGCTGACCGTGGCCAGTGCGACCGATGCCGTTGAACGGGTGGCGGCAGAAGTGACGCGGCTTGCCGCCGAGGAAGACGGGCTTGGAGCCATCGTGGTGGGACTGCCGTCCCGACTCGACGGCACGCCGACCGTTGAGACGTCGATGGCGGTCGAGTTCTCGAATGCCCTTCGCGCCCGGGTGCCAATCCCCATCGTCGCCGAGGATGAACGGCTGACCAGCCACGAAGCCGAGAGCCGTCTGGCGGTGAAGGAGCGCGACTGGCGGAAGCGAAAGGCCAAGCTCGATGCCGCTGCCGCGGCCATCATCTTGCAAGACCATCTCGACCGGGGCCGATCATGAAAAGGCTCGCGCTGGCGCTGTTCGTGCTGACCGTTGCCGCCGCCGTGGCCGGGGCGTGGATCTATCAGCGCGTCAGCGAACCCTATCGCGGGTATGAGGGGGCCGAGCAATTCGTCGACATCCCTCCGGGCGAAGGAAGCCGTGCGATCGGCCATCGTCTGATCGCCGCCGGAGTAGTCCGCGACGATTTGACGTTTCGCATCGCTCTGTATCTCTCCGGGGAAGGGCGGCGCCTCCGGGCAGGCGAATATCGGTTCGACAGCGCGATGACGCCGAGGCAGGTCGTCGCCAAGCTCGTGCGCGGCGACGTTTACGTCATCAACATCACATTTCCCGAGGGGCTCACCATCGCCGAGATGGCGAAGATCTTCGAGAGTCGCGGGCTCGGTCCTGCCGCCTCGTTCACGCAGGCCGCGAACGATGCCTCACCAATTCACGCACTCGACCCCGCTGCGAGGGATCTCGAAGGTTACTTGTTCCCCGAAACGTACCGCGTGCCGCGACGGACGGATGCCTCAACGCTGGTGCGGCTGATGACGGCACGTTTCGAGGCGGTGTTCACGCCGGCCATGCGCGGGGCGTCGGAAGCGGAGGGACAGACGATCCGCCAAGTCGTGACGCTCGCCTCGATCGTGGAAAAAGAGGCCTCGCGACCGGACGAGCGCGCCATCGTCGCGGCCGTCTATGCCAACCGGCTGCGTCTCGGAATGCCGCTGCAGGCCGATCCGACGGTGATCGTCGGTCTTCAGCGCGCCGGGAAATATACGGGCAACATCAGGCGGGCCGATCTCGATTTCGACTCACCCTACAACACGTATCGGTATCCGGGGCTGCCCCCCGGGCCGATCGCTTCACCCGGCCGCGCTTCGCTCGAGGCCGCCACGCAGCCGGCTGCCGTCGACTTTCTCTATTTCGTCAGCCGGAACGACGGTTCGCACGAGTTTGCCCGCACGCTGGCCGAACACAACCGCAACGTTCAGAGGTGGCAGGTTGAATATTTCAGAGACCTTCGCGCGGGACGGGCTGGAGGAAACGGAGGAGCCAGATAATTTCTGCAATCCTGCAATCCTGCAATCCTGCAATCCTGCAATTCTTCCGTGTCGCCTATCGTTCTCCCCACTTGAGCTTCTGACGCAACACGTCGTAGTAGCTGCGCGTCGAGGGGCGGATCATGCGGAGCGTCCGCTCGGCGCGACAGATGCTGATTTCGTCGCCTTGCTCCAGCGGGCAACCTGCCTGGCCGTCGAAGGTGACGAAGACTTCGTCGCGGCTCGTGATGTGGGGCTGCACGAGGACGCTGGACGAGCCGCGGATGATCAGCGGCCGATTGGTGAGCGTATGCGGCGCGATCGGTGTCACGAGCAAGGCATCCACATTCGGCTGCACGATCGGCCCGCCGGCTGCCAGGTTGTAGGCCGTCGATCCGGTTGGCGTGGCCACGATGAGCCCGTCGGCCCGGACGCGGGTGACGAACTCGTCACCGACCGAGACGGACAGGTCCACCATGCGCGACCGCGCCGTTTTCGTCACGACGACGTCGTTCAGTGCCACGTACGGGGTGAAGGGCTCACGCGTCCCCCGCACGGTCGAGGCCAGCATCATCCGTTCTTCGACGCGGGCCCTGCCAGATAGCACGGTCTCGAGCGACGGGTAGAGCTCGGGAAGCGTCACCTCGGTGAGGAATCCGAGGCTCCCGAAGTTCACCCCGAGAATCGGAATGTTCTTGCCGTTGGCCGCGATGCAGTCGGCCATCGACAACATCGTGCCGTCGCCGCCGAGCACCACCACGACGTCCACCTCGCCGACCAGGTCTGTTTTGGGGGCGGAGCGGTACGCTCCAGGGGAGGACATCAGCGCCGCGGTCGCCGACTCGAACACCGGTTCAATGCGGCGCTGCTGCAGCCAGGCCGCGATTTCAACCAGATGCGGTACTGCCTCGCGCAGCTGCGACTTGGCCACGATTCCGACACGCGAGATGTCGCCCATCGCTCGTTATCCAACCATAGAAAACCTGAGAATCCAAACCTCGAGGACCACGCTCAAGCGTGGACCGCCGGGCGCAAGTGCAGAAAGAACTCCTGGTTGCCGGCGGCGCCCGTAATGGGCGAGGGCGACATCGCGATCCGCGTGAATCCGAGGTCGGCGGCGGCCTGTGTGACGCCGGCCAGCACAGCCTCGTGAATGACCGGATCGGTGACGAGACCCCCGCTGCGGACCTGATCCCGCCCCGCTTCGAACTGCGGTTTGACGAGCGCGACGACGTCGGCGCCTGGGGCGACGATGGCCGGAAGTCTCGGCAGGATATGCCGCAACGAAATGAAGGCGACGTCAATCGTCACGAGGTCCGGAGCGTACGGCAAGTCTGCGGCTGAAAGCATCCGGGCGTTGACGCCCTCGACGACCACGACGCGCGCATCGGTGCGCAGCCGCCAGTCGAGCTGCCCGTGGCCCACGTCGAGCGCGATCACCGACGCGGCGCCGCGCTGAAGAAGCACATCCGTGAAGCCGCCGGTCGACGCGCCGATGTCGAGGGCCCGACGGCCGGTCACGTCGATGCCGAAGCTGTCGAGGGCGCCGGCCAGCTTGACACCACCGCGACCGACATAGGGATGATCGGGCGCGGCCAGCTCCACGAGCGCGTCGGGCGCGATTGGTGTGCCGGCTTTCGAGACCACCTGGCCATTGACGGTGACCTGGCCCGCCAGGATGAGGGCCCGGGCGCGTTCGCGCGAAGGCGCGAGCCCGCGATCGACGAGCAGCATGTCGAGACGCGCTTTGCTCATTCCCAGCGCAACCGGTGATCGCTCGCCTAGCTTCGGCGTGTGACGATCCAGTCGGCAATCGCGCCCAGATGCCCTTCGGTCAGCCCGGCCTCGACGAGCACGTCCTGGGCGCGCGAGGCGCACTCGTCGGCCAATTGGCGCGACCGTTCCACGCCGTACAGCGCCGTGTAGGTCGGCTTGGCGTCTGCGGCGTCCTTGCCGGCCGTCTTGCCCAATTGCTGGTCGCTGCCTTCGACATCCAGGATGTCGTCGACGATCTGAAACGCCAATCCGATTTCCGCGCCGTACCGGTCCACCGTTGCGACGAGCCCCTCGTCGGCCCCAGCCATGATGGCGCCCGCGACCGCGGCGGCACGAATCATCGCGCCCGTTTTGCGGGCATGCATCGTCCGGAGCCCATCGGCATCGAGGGCGATCCCGCCGCGGGCGCCGCCAACGGCCTGCAGGTCAATGGCCTGCCCGCCCACCATGCCGGCGGGTCCGGCCGCTTCGGCAATGACCCGGATCACCTGCAGTTTGCGCGCGACAAGGGCCGGATCGTCGCTGCGCGGTTCTCGCGCCAGCAGCGAGAACGCTTCGGTCTGCAGACCGTCTCCCGCGAGCACCGCGATCCCATCGCCGTAGACGACATGCAGCGTGGGCCGCCCACGGCGAAGGCTGTCGTTGTCCATGGCCGGCAGGTCGTCGTGAATGAGCGAGTACGTGTGAATCATCTCGATGGCGCACGCCGCCGGCATCGCGAGTGCAGCGATATCGCGCCGCAGGGAGCTGCGTGCCACGGCGTCCGCGGCGGCCAGGGTCAACGTGGGCCGCAACCGCTTCCCGCCGGCGAAGACGCTGTACCGCATCGCGTCGCTGACGATCGCGGGACACACCGGGGGCCTCGGCAAGTGCCGCTCGAGCGCGGCGTCGATCTCGCGCCGCGTCTGATCGAGAAAGGCGAGTAACGAATCGTCGCGGTCGCTGCTGTTCTGGGACACGAAAGCTAGTCGGCGTCGCCGAGCGAGGCCGGGGCGGCTCTCAGCTCGTTGCGCTCGTTGAGCACCTCGATGCGGCGCTCAGCCTCTTCGAGGCGGGCATGACAGAAGCGCGAGAGCTGCACGCCCCGCTCGTAGAGAACCAACGACTGTTCGAGCGGCAGATCGCCCTCTTCGAGCTTCTTGACAATCGATTCGAGCTCGGCGATTGCCGCCTCAAAATCCTTGATGGACGTGTCGGTCATGGCTGACGACGGAGGCCCCCAGCCTCATCGCGCTCTGAGTTCATCACAAAGGGCACGGCAGACACAAAGACATTCTGCTACGAGTCGGGCTGCTCCTCAGCTGACAGTTTTTCGATGGCGCGCACTTCGCACCCCAGCTCCCCGTGTGCCAACGTCACCTTTACCGGATCGCCCACGGCGACGTCGGAAGCGGCGCGGACCAGACGGGTCCGGTCGCCCGTCCAGCAGACTGCGTACCCGCGCGCGAGCACCGACAGCGGGCTCAGGGTTTCCAGGCGCCCGACGCGGTTGCTCAGGTGAGCTGCCGCACGATGCTGCCTGCGCGTCATCGCGCCGCGCAGCCGGCCGTCGGCCCCGACCAGCCGCGTCCTGATGGCGGCCAGGCGGCGGCCGACATCGAATGTCACCAGCTGACGCTCGAGTTGTTGCAGGCGACGATCGCGCACGGCGAGGACCGAGCCAATCAGGCGTGAGGCCGTGTGCGTGAGTTCGGCCGCATGGCGTCCGCGCATCGCCACCCGCCCCGGAAACCCCGAAAAGGCGGGACGACCGGCAATGGCGTGCACGCGACGGCTCAAACCCTGGACGCGTGCGCGCGTCGCGGAGCGAAGCCGATCGTGCAGCCGATCGATTCGGCTGCAGAAGTCGTCCTTGGCCGAGACGACGAGCTCGGCCGCTGCGGAAGGTGTTGGCGCGCGGAGATCCGCTACGAGATCGGCGATCGTGACATCCGACTCGTGCCCGACCGCCGAAATCACCGGGATCGGCGACAGCGCGATGGCACGGGCCACGATCTCTTCGTTGAAGGCCCACAGGTCCTCGATCGAACCGCCGCCACGCCCGACAATCACGACGTCGACCCCCGGTACGCGCCCGATGGCGCGCAGGCCCCGAGCGACGTCACCGGCCGCTCCCTCGCCCTGGACGCGCGTAGGGCGGACGATGACGTGCGCATTGGCGTACCGCCGGCGTAGCACCTTGACGATGTCGTGGATGGCTGCGCCGTCGAGCGACGTCACGACCCCGATCTTCCGCGGCAGCGAGGGTAGCGGTCGCTTTCGCGCCTGGTCGAACAGCCCCTCGCGCTGGAGCCGCTGCTTGAGCTGATCGACAGCGAGCTGCAACGCGCCGAGACCCTGCGGCTCGAGATGCTCGCAGACCAGCTGGTATTCGCCCTTGGGTTCATAGACCGAGAGGCGCCCGCGCGCAACCACGCGCAGGCCGTCGGCCGGTTTGAACCTCAGGTACCGAAGGGCCGATCGGAAGATCACGGCGCGGATCTGCGTCGCGGAGTCTTTCAACGTGAAATACAGATGCCCGGTGTTCCAGACCCGGCAGTTGGACAGCTCGCCCTCGACCCACACCTCGAGGAATTCCGTTTCGAGCAGGTCGCGGACACGGACCGTCAGCTCGGTGACCGTGAGGATTCGGCGCTCGATCGGCGCTCGTGCACGGGCGGCAGCCGCACCGATGGCGCCTGATGCTTCGATGTCTGGCAGCGCATCCGCCTGCGCCGGACGACTCGATGTCGTCTCTGCCTCGTTGGCCGCGGTCGGCTGCGCGGGGTCGTCGTCTTCTTCAAACGGGAGATCGAAGAGATCGTCAGTGCTCATTGCAGAATTGCAGAATTGCAGATTGCAGGAAGGAATCAAGCAGAAGAGGGCAGATTGGGGATTTTCGCCCCGATCGCCTTCAGATCCTCGAGACCGTAACTCAGGCGTTCGATGTCGGTCGCGCGGCCGGTCTGCTCGTCGGCCTCCACGATGGCGGCGTTGAGGCGGGGGTTTCCCGTCGCCGTGTCGAATTTCGCCGGCAGGCCGCTGAGGAATCGGCCGAGCGCCGCATCAATCTCCACGCCGATGACCGAATCGTGGGGGCCCGTCATCCCGACGTCGGTCAAGTACGCGGTTCCTTTCGGGAGTATCCGTTCGTCGGCCGTCTGAACGTGCGTGTGCGTACCGATGACGGCGGTGACCTTGCCGTCGAGATGCCAGCCCATCGCCACTTTCTCCGACGTCGCCTCGCCGTGAAAGTCGACGATGATGACCCGGGCCCGCGACCGCAGTCCCTCGATTTCCTTCAGCACGACGGCAAACGGATCATCCACGAGCGGCATGAAGACACGCCCCATCACGTTGACGATCCCGACGGTCTGCCCGTTCCTCGTGCGAGCGAGATACGCGCCGTTTCCGGGGGCGCCGGCGGGGTAGTTGGCCGGTCGGAGCAGTCGCGATTCCGCGCCGATGTAGCCGAGGGCCTCCTTCTTGTCCCAGATATGGTTGCCCGACGTCATCACGTCGATCCCCCAATCGAGCAGCTGATCACCAATCTCGCGGGTGATTCCAAAGCCCGCGGCGGCATTTTCGGCATTGGCGATCACCAGGTCAATGAAGTGATTGGCCACGATGGCGCTGAGGCCCAGGCGGATGAGCTCGCGACCGGGCCGGCCGACGATGTCGCCGATGAAGAGGATGCGCATGGGTGCCCGCTGTAAGCGCTTCTATGATGGCCGGTTTCGGCCCGGTTGCCTAGCGCGGCCCTCAGAGCGACCCTATCTCTTCCGTGGCGGGCCAATATATGATCTATAGACAATCATATAAACTGCTTGACATACGCTCATGTAGCGCCCATACTGATCTCACCTTGTGAGAACGTCTACTGCGGAGGGACATCAGAACATGCCAGCAAAAGTCATTGGAATCGACCTGGGCACGACCAACTCGGTCGTCGCCGTCATGGAGGGCGGTCAGCCCGCCGTGATCGTGAACCAGGAGGGCGCCCGGCTGACCCCCTCGGTCGTCGGGATCGCCAAGGACGGCGAGCGCCTCGTCGGTCAAGTTGCCAAACGTCAGGCCGTCACCAATCCGGAAAACACGATCTTCTCGATCAAGCGCTTCATGGGCCGCCAGTTCGACGAAGGGGCGTCGGAGGTTTCACGCGTGCCCTACAAGGTGGTGCGGGCGCAGAACGGCGACGCGTGGGTCGAAGCGCGCAACAAGAAATATTCACCGCCCGAGATTTCCGCGATGGTTCTCCAGAAGCTGAAGCAGGCCGCGGAGGACTATCTGGGCGAGACCGTCACCGACGCGGTGATCACCGTGCCTGCGTATTTCAACGACGCGCAGCGTCAGGCCACCAAGGACGCCGGCAGGATTGCGGGGTTGAACGTGCTCCGCATCATCAACGAACCGACCGCCGCCGCGCTGGCCTACGGTCTCGACAAGAAGACGGACGAGACGATTGCCGTCTACGACTTCGGCGGCGGCACCTTCGATATCTCGGTCCTCGAAGTCGGCGAGGGCGTCGTCGAGGTGAAGGCGACCAACGGGGATACGCATCTCGGCGGCGACGACCTCGACGACCGCATCATCGAGTGGCTGGCGGCGGAGTTCAAGAAGAGCGAGGGCATCGATCTGTCCAAGGATCGCATGGCGCTCCAGCGACTCAAGGAAGGCGCGGAGAAGGCCAAGATCGAGCTGTCGACGGCGATGGAAACCGAAATCAACCTGCCGTTCGTGACGGCGGATCAGACGGGTCCGAAGCACCTGCAGATCAAGCTGTCGCGCGCCAAGCTCGAACAGCTGGTGGACGATCTGCTGCAGCGCACGATGGTGCCGGTGAGACAGGCGCTGGCTGACGCCGGGGTCGATCCCAAGAAGATCGACGAGGTGGTGCTCGTCGGCGGATCGACGCGCATGCCCAAGGTCCAGCAGTTGGTGCGCGACTTCTTCGGGAAGGATCCGCACAAAGGGGTCAACCCGGACGAGGTCGTCGCCGTCGGCGCCGCCGTCCAGGGTGGCGTGCTCACGGGCGACGTCAAGGACATGCTCCTGCTCGACGTCACGCCGCTGTCGCTCGGCATCGAAACGCTTGGCGGCGTCATGACCACGCTCATCACGCGGAACACGACGATTCCGACGAAGAAGAGCGAGACGTTCTCGACTGCCACCGACGACCAGACGAACGTCGAAGTGCACGTGCTGCAGGGCGAGCGTCCCATGGCGCGGGACAACCGCACGCTCGGACGGTTCCACCTGGTCGGCCTGCCGCCGGCGCCGCGGGGCGTGCCGCAAGTCGAGGTCTCGTTCGACATCGACGCGAACGGCATCGTGAACGTCGCCGCCAGGGATCTGGCCACCGGCAAGGAGCAGAAGATCACGATCAGCGGTTCGAGCGGTCTGTCCAAAGGCGATGTGGATCGGATGGTCAAGGAAGCGCAGAACCATGCTGCGGAGGACCAGGTGCGCCGCGACGTCATCGACGCGCGGAACCAGGCCGATTCGCTCGCTTACCAGGTCGAGAAGACGGTGAACGAGAATCGCGACAAGGTGGCGTTCGGCGAGCTGTCGAAAGTCGAGGCTGCCATTGCCCAGGCGCGCAGTGCTGCGAAAGGGGAGGACCTCACGGCCATTCGCCGGGCGATCGACGAGCTGCGGCATGCCTCGCACAGGCTTGCCGAGGAGCTTTACAAAGGGTCTCGCGGTACTGCGGGCTCGACCGGTTCGGGCGGTTCAACGGGCTCCCACGGCGGGGGAGCGTCGGACGTCAAAGACGGTGAGGTCGTCGACGCGGAGTACGCGGAGACGCATTGATAACCCGGGCCGGTGGCGCAGCCGCTGCGCGCCCGCCCTTCTGCAAGGAGAGAGAGTCATGGCCATCGTGCGCTGGGATCCATTCCGCGACTTCGGGTTCGCCACGGTCAACAACTGGATGCCGCCTGTGGACATCTATCAGAACGGCGAGCACGAACTGGTGCTCAAGGGGGAAATTCCGGGCATGAACCGGGACGACATCGAGATCACCGTGGAGAACTTCGTCCTCACGATCAAGGGCGAGAAGAAGTTCGCGTCCGAAGTGAAAGAGGAGCAGTACCACCATGTCGAACGGCGTTACGGCAGCTTCAGCCGGTCGTTTTCGCTGCCGCAAACCGTCGACGCCAGCAAAGTCGGAGCCGAATACAAGAACGGCGTGCTGACCGTGCGGCTGCCGCTGCGTGAAGAAGCCCGGCCGCGGCAGATCAAAGTCGAAGTGGCCGCCTAAGAGCTGCGCGGCTTCATGTCGAGACCGAACGGAAGGGCTGGACGGGACCCCCGCCCAGCCCTTCCTCGTTCCAGCGATCGTCCCGTCAAATGCAGCGGTCGCGCCATTCTGCAATTCACCATCCTCATGCTAGTCTCTAGGGTGTCATCATGAACGAGTCGAATGAACTGGTCGAACAGGATGCCGCTCCGGAATTGTTCTCCGAGCCGGCGCCCCAGATAACGAGCCGCTTCCTGTTCGTCGACGTCGCGGCGCTTCGCGCCAAACAGCTGCGACGCGGCGCACGCGTTCGCTTTCGAGAGGGTGAGGCGCCGCCGGCGATGCACAAGGCCGAGCGCGTCGCGATGGAGGAAGTGCGCCGCGGGCTCGTGTTCTACGACATCCCCGGCCCGAGCGCGGGTGGTGACGGGAACGCCCAGGCCGAGGGCGATGCAGGCGGACCTGCATCGACTCGCAGCTAACGTGAGGCAGGGAGCATGAGCCCGACCGAGATTCAGCAGATTACGATCGGCGCCCTCCAGGGGCTCGGGGCGAGCACGGTGTTCATCCTGGCGCTCTTCATCGGCTTCTGTGTCCTCGTCGGTTTCGCGAAGACCCAAAAGACCGCTGGGGGTCCGGCCATGGTCGTGAAGAGCCTCGACGAGCGAATGTCCCGTCGGCCGTTCGAGTATCTCCCGCCTACGGCGCCGCGGGGCCCCGCCGATCAGCTCAACTCACCCGAGTTGCGAGAAAAGGCAGGGGGAATCAAGGAATTGGGTAATCGGGTAATTGGGTAATTGGGTAATTGATTGGGAGATTGGGACTCACCGGCCAACAATTACTCAAGGTAGGGTCAACTTCTCAAGGTAGGGTCAACTTTAACGGAACCAACCGTCTCGCTTTAGCGATTCATAGACGAGATAGAACACCGCGGCGAATGCCGCGGCCGCTCACACGAACTGCTCGCCGGTCGGCATCCCGCTCACGCGCCTTCCGTTTCGCCTTCTTTCGCGTAATCGCCGTCCGCGGATCTCTTGTCCCCGCTGTAGCTCAGCCAAGCCAGAGCAGATTGCCGCCGGCTTCGTGACGGTCGTTCAGACAGGTTAATGTCCTTCCGCTTCGCTCGCGTCTTCGTGGTTGTCCCCAATCTCCCAATCAATTACCCAATTACCCGATTATCCAATTACCCAATTCTCTATCCCCCGTGGTCAGGCCACACTCTCCGGTTGCCACCGCAGCCCGAGATTCAGAATCCGCTGCAGCAGCGTTTCGTAGCTGAGGCCCAGCTTCTCGGCCGATGCCGCGAAGTCTTCGCCGCGCGCTATCTGCGGGTTGGGGTTCGCTTCGAGCACCCAGACGTTGCCGCTCTCATCCATCCGCAGGTCGATGCGCGCGTAGCCGCTCAACTCGAGCGCCCGGTACGCGCGCTTGCACAGGTGGTGGATGGCGTCGGACACCGGTTGCGGCAGGTCCCTGGCCGGCCCGCTGTCGATCCCGTACTTCTTCTGATACTTCACGCTCCACTTGACCCGGTCGGTGGCAATCCGCTTCGCGCCGTCGGGCATGTTCGTGAAGAACAGCTCCCACACGGGCAGCGCCTGCAGCGCCTGGTTGCCGATGACGCCGACGTACAGTTCCCGGCCGTCGATGTACCGCTCGGCAATGGCGGACGTCCCGATGCTGTCGTGGATGAACGTCACGCGCTCCTTCAGTTTCTCGTCGTTGTCGACGACCGAGGCCTGAGAGATCCCGATTGAGGCCTCCTGGGTGAGCGACTTGACGATCAGCGGAAACTGCAGCCGCTTGGGCCGGCGGATCGGCCGACCGATCCTGAACACTTCGAACTCGGGCACCGGAATCCGGTGATACGCGAGGAGCTTCTTCGACAGCGATTTGTCACGCGCGAGCAGCAGGCCGCGCGGATTGCAGCCGGTATACGGGAGCTTCAGCAGCTCGAGGTGGGACACCACGTTCTGGTCGAAGATCGTGATGTCGTCGAACCCTTCGAGCAGGTTGAAGGCGATGTGCGGCTTCCATTCGGTGGCCAGCCGCCGGATTTCGCCGAGGTCGTCGTGTACGCCGAGAGGCTGCACATCATGGCCGATGCTTCGCAACGTGGAGATGACGTCGTACTCGGTCCTCCAGGGCTCCGAGGCGATGTCGGTGCCGGCTTCGACGCTGTCGGGCGGAAGCAGATGCCGGTGGACGAGCGCCAGCACGCGCTGTCTGGTCACCGTCACAGCGCGACCCGGTGGCGACCGCTGTGCAGATAGTTCATGGTTTGCACGGTCAGAAAGACGAGGAAATCGGTTCTGGTGGATTCCTCCGAGTCCATCAGTCGGAGGTTCAGCTCGCGACAACGCTCGATGATCTTTTCGAGCAGCTGATCGATCGTGTACTGATAGCTGTCGGTGAAGCTGGCGACGGTCGTGCGTACTTCCCGGCGATTCCGTTGGACGAAGCGCGCCGCCGACGGATTCTTCGCGTACTGCGAGGAGTCCGAGAACAGGTTGCGCAAGTCGCTGTCGTAGAAATCCGGATGATCGAGGCCGTAGTGCTCGCGCTTGCGGCGATAGTGCTCCCGGAGCGTCTTGCGCAGGCGGGACACCGGGTCGAGCTGCCGGATCGATCGCACGATCGGACGCCGGTGCGCCAGCTGCCGCATCAGGCGATCCATGTACTGCAGCTTCCGTTCGGCCGGCCATCCCGCATACCGCGTCGTCCACATCGAGTGGGGATCGAGCCAGACGGCGAAGGTTTCGGCGAAATCCTCGTCGGGGTGGCTCTGCGCGTACCAGTGATCCAGATGCTGGACGAAGCTCTTGCTGTACGGCTTCGGGGTGTAGTACTCGGGATAGGGCGTCGCCGGCGTGCCGAACACCCGGCGTCGAGTCGGGCGTCGGCGGAGATCGTAGGCGTTGTCGATGGCATGACCCAGTTCGTGGCGCAGGATGCGCAGACATGATTCGGGATCGCCGCCTTCGACCTCGAGCATCTGCCCGAGCTCGAGCTTAGCGAGCCTGGGATGCGCGAGGTAGAAGGGGATGGCGACGCCTGGCACGCCGTCGGGCGTAAACCATTCGTCCGCCAGCCAGTAGTGCGGCCGGAACTTCAGGCCGCGGACGGCGAGCTCGCCGTTGACCTGCTCGATCAGACGCTCGAGCCCGGTCCCGTCGATTGACACGCCGAGGTCGCAGATTCGCAGGTCGAGGAGCTTCTCGTCCGGCCACGCGGCCCAGTCGGGGTCAGACATGAGGGACGCGCATCCACCAGCCGGTGATCCGCTCGTAGGCGTCGGCGGTCCGCAGCAGCGTCGCTTCGTCGAACCGGCGGCCGGTCAATTGAAGGCCGACGGGCAGTTCGGCCTGGGTGAAACCGCACGGGACACTGATGGCGGGGAGCCCCGCGAGGTTCGCGCTCACGGTGAACACGTCGGCCAGGTACATCTGCAGCGGATCGGCGACACGCTCGCCCAGCCTGAACGCGGGCGTCGGGCTCGTTGGCATCGCCACGACATCGGAGCGTTCGAACGCCCGATCGTAATCGCGCAGGATCAGCGTGCGGACCTGCTGCGCCTTCAGGTAGTACGCCTCGTAGTAGCCGGCGCTGAGGACGTAGGTGCCGAGCATGATGCGCCGCTTGACTTCGGGACCGAACCCGCGCGCCCTGGTTTGCGCGTACATAGTCCGCAGCAGATCGTGACCCTCGTCGTCGCGCCCGCCCTCGACCGGCGCGCGAAATCCGTAGCGCACGCCGTCGTAGCGGGCGAGGTTCGAGCTCGCTTCAGCGGTCGCCACCAGGTAGTACACGGCGGTGGCGAACCTGGCGTGCGGCAGATCGACGTCGACCAGCGTGGCGCCCCGCTCGGCGAGCACGCCCAGCGACGCCTCGAACGCACGCGCGACTTCGGCGTCGACGCCTTGCTCGATCATCTTCCAGGGAACCCCGATGCGGATGTCGCCGACCTCCCCCGTCAACGCCGCGGCATAGTCGGCGACCGGCTCTGGAGCACTCGTCTCGTCCGAAGCGTCGGCGCCGGCGATGACCCCCAGCGTCAACGCCGCATCGTGGACGGTCCGCGCGAGCGGACCAATCTGGTCGAGCGACGAACCGAACGCGATGAGGCCGTACCTCGACACTCGACCGTAGGTGGGCTTGAGCCCGACGACCCCGCACATCGCGGCGGGCTGGCGGATGGAGCCGCCTGTATCCGATCCCAGAGCCAGTGGGGTAATGCCGGCGGCCACCGCAGCGGCCGAGCCGCCGCTCGAGCCGCCGGGCGTGCGATCGACGGCCCAGGGGTTGGCGACCGGGCCGAACGCGGAGTTCTCGGTCGACGATCCCATCGCGAACTCGTCGCAGTTGGTTTTGCCGATGACGACGGCGCCGGCGGCCTCGAGCTTGGCGACCGCTGTCGCATCGTACGGCGGCAGATAGGTGTCGAGGATTCGAGAAGACGCCGTTGTGCGGATTCCTTTGGTACAGAGGTTGTCCTTGAGGGCGATCGGCACGCCGACGAGCGGTCGGTCGCGCCACCGGTCGAGATGGCGGTCGATCTCTGCCGCACGGGCGAACGCCTGCTCGCGCGTCACGGTGTTGAACGCATGGAGCGACGCATCCACCGCGTCGAGGCGCTCGAACGTGTCCTGGCAGCACTCGGTTGCCGAGAGCGCACCGCGGCGCACCCGATCCCGGATGTCCCGAACGGTCGTTGGCGGATTCATCCGAGGACCCGGGGGACGCGAAACAGGCCGTGGCGGGTGGCCGGATCCGGGGCGTTGGCCAGCGCCTGCTCCGGGGTCAGCGACGGGATCACCGTGTCCGGTCGATCCGACGGATACCGCGTCACCACGCTGGCGGTCGGCGGGATGCTTGTCGTGTCCACCTGCTGCACTTCGTCGGCATAGGCCAGGATCTCGCCGAGCTGGCGCGCGAACAGCTCTATCTCATGCGGGTCGAGCTCGAGTTGCGCGAGCGCGGCGATAGCGTGGACCTGTTCGCGTGTGAACATGGCAAATTCTACAATGGACGATCGACGGTCAGCCGAGCCGATGATGTCACGACGGCTGACGCGGCCGTCAAATCGTACATCGAAGATGCCTGTTCGGAGATCTTCCATCGCCGGCACCTGGTATCCGGGATCGGCAGCAGCGCTGGCCGCCGCCGTCGACGGTTATCTCGCGGACGCGGAATCCCAGGAGGGCGCGGTTATGCACGGGGGCGACCTGCTTGCCCTTGTCGCGCCTCACGCCGGACTGGTCTATTCAGGGCCGGTTGCGGCTCACGCATACCGGCTCCTCCGGAATCGGCGGTTCGATGTGGCCATCCTGGTGGGCCCTTCCCACTTCACGGCATTCGACGGTGTCGCGGTCGTCCCCGATGGCGGGTTCGAGACGCCGCTTGGCGTGGTGGCGATCGACGCCGGCTGCGTGGCCGACCTTCGGCGGGCGACCGCGGCGGTACGCGAGCATGGTCCGGCCCACGCCCGCGAGCATTCGCTCGAGATGCAGTTGCCGTTCCTTCAACGCCTTGCGCCGGCGACGGCGATCGTGCCGCTGCTCATGGGTGAGCAGACTGCCGGTTTGGCCGAGGAGCTCGGCGGGGCTCTGGCGGCGGTCGTGAAGGGCCGACGTGCGCTGCTCGTGGCCAGCACGGATTTGTCGCACTATCACGACGCGGCGACTGCGGCGACGCTCGATGCGGTCGTCATCCGGTGCGTCAGCGACTTCGATCCCGACGGACTTCAGCGCGCCCTGGATCGTCGGCCCGACCACGCGTGCGGCGGGGGACCGACGGTTGCAGTCATGCGTGCGGCTCGGGATCTGGGTGGCCGTCAGGCGAGGGTGCTGCGCTACGCCGACTCGGGTGACGTCTCAGGCGACAAGCAGTCGGTCGTAGGGTACCTAGCCGCCGCTCTCGGCACCTTCACGGGCGCTAACGAGGTCCCTCTGCCGTGACCAGCGACGTCGATCGCCAGCGGCTGCTGCAGATGGCACGGCACGCGATGGTGGCCCATGTGACCGGCTGTGCGCCGACCGCAGAGGTGTTCGGATCCGAACCGCTCGACCGTTGCGGCGGCGCCTTCGTCACGATCCACCGTCATGGCGAGCTGCGCGGGTGCATCGGCCACCTCGAGGCGACCGCGCTGCTGACGCGTGTCATCCGCGAATGTGCGGTCGCTGCGTGCAGCGCGGATCCGCGCTTCCAGCCGGTCGGCGATGTCGAATTGCCTGACCTGGAAATCGAGTTGTCGTTGCTCGGTCCGTTCGAGCCGATTTCGTCGCCTGCCGAGTTCGAAGTGGGACGGCACGGCCTTGTCGTGGAGCGACACCGACTGCGGGGTCTCCTGCTCCCACAGGTTGCGACGGAGTGGGAATGGGATCGTGAAACCTTCCTCGCGCAGACTTGTCACAAGGCGGGGCTGCCTCGAGACGCGTGGCGCCACGGCGCCAAGATCTGGCGCTTCGAAGCCGAAGTGTTTTCGGACGCGCGTTTCCCGGATGTCAATCCACCTTCGAGATCAACTCGCGAAGGACGTTGAGGTTTCGCTCGTCGAGCGGATCGACGGCGACGAGCGTCGGGGACCGTCGCTCCGTCTTGGGCGTTTCGAGCAGCATCGGCAGTCCCTGAAACCGGCGATCGTTCAGCAGGCGGCGGAAGGGCTCGAGGCCGATGCACCCCTGGCCGATGTGATCGTGCCGATCGACCCGGCTGCCGAGCGGCCGTTTCGAGTCGTTGAGATGAAAAAGCTTGAGGCGATCGAGTCCGATGAGGCGCTCGAAGCGCTCGAAGGTGCCGGCATAGCCGGTCGGCGACACGATATCGTAGCCGGACGCAAGCAGGTGACAGGTGTCGAGGCACACGCCGATGCGATCGTGGCCGTTCGTCTGCGCGATGATGTAGGCAATCTGTTCGAACGTCGCGCCGAGCGACGTCCCCTGCCCGGCCGTGTGCTCGAGGATGACCATCGTCTTGGTGCGACGCTGGGCGGTCAACAGCGCGCACAGGCCCTCCGCGATCAGATCGAGACCCGTTCCCTCGCTGCCGGCGGTGTAGCAGCCCGGATGCAGCACTACCCCGAGCAGCCCGAGGGCCCGGGCGCGCTCCATCTCGTCTGCCATCGCCTCCAGGGATTGCTGGCGCAGCTGCGGCTGCGCCGCCGCCAGGTTGATCAGGTAGCTCGCATGCGACACGACGGGATTGAGACCGGCCGCGCGGACCCTGCTGCGAAACGCCCTGGCCTCTGATGCGGTGAGCTCGCGGCCCCGCCATTGGTTGGCGTTCTTGCTGAAGATCTGAAACGCATCGCAGCGGTGGGCCACGGCCCGCTCGACGGCGAGCGGCAACCCGCCCGCGACGGACATGTGAGCCCCGAGGCGGATCATCGGGGGGAAATTGCAGGATTGCAGAATTGCAGGATTGCAGGATTGCAGATGGCAAGGCGCAAAGGGCTGTATCCGGATTGAAACCGACAAGGCAGAGTCAACGTGCGGATCGGCATGGGCACGTACTTATCCGTTCCTTCCCAACTTCGTTCTTACCTTTCTGCAATCCTGCAATCCTGCAATCCTGCAATTCTCTATTGCGCCCCTATCCTTACCGTCGCCGTGAACAGCGACGTCCGGCGCCTCTGCAGCGGCGTGTTTTCGCCCGACCCGGTGTCGAATCGCATGTCCCTGATCTGGACCGTCACGCCCCCGGATGAATCGGCGACAACCTGAGCCTGGGGAAAGCGTGCGAAGTCGAGCAGCGCTCGGACCGTAGGCGCCCGAGCCGCTTCATCGGTGAAGGCGTTCCGCTCATCGGAAATCCTCGTGGAGATGGCGGTCAACAACCCGGCCGGAGGAGTGCGACTCCGGAGTCGAGCATCGGTGACGTCGATGTCGTAAAGGTCGTACGCGTTCGACGTTCGGGCGATGACCCGCCATCTGAACGGCGACAGGAACCTGGGAATCGCGGCGGTCTCAAGCAGGCATGGCCGGGCCCCGCTCCGGCCTGCATCGCGGGTCTCAGCCACCGTTGACCTCGCAAGAGAAGCGCCGAAGCCGGACATGGTGCCCGGCGAGACCGGGCCCGGCCACGAAGAGATCAGCGTGCCGCGTGACTGCGTCGCCGGATCGCACGGCCGTGGCAGCGTGGGGCTGAACAGCCGATCGGCCCTCTTCAGCGCTTCCTGGTGTGCGAACGTACGCAGTCCGTAGTTGGCCACCATCAACGTCAACACGATGGCGACGCTCACGCGGCGTGACCCGTCGGATCGTCCTCCGAGCAGCAGGCCGCCCGCCAAAACGGCCAGCAGGTAGACGTCCACGATGGGCATGATGTCGATCGCGAACCATCGCCAGCTAAAGGGACTCAGAAAACGCGTCCCATACGAGGTCGGCAGGTCCATCAGAATGTGTGCAAACACACCGACGACGGAAATCGCGACCAGCCTCGTGAAGGGTGTGGCGGGTCCGTCCATTTGCCCGCCACGTAGGAGCCTGCGTCCGGTCCACACGATGGCGGCAGTCAGCAACCCGAGGCCGACGATCCCCAACGGTCCGTGCGTCGGTCCCCGGTGCCAGGCGAGATAGCTGGCGCCCCCGCTCATCGCCGCGACGATGTCGGAATCGGGCGCGCTCGAGGCCAGCACGAGAGCGGCCGTGGCCCCGCGTCCGCGGCCGAGCGGCGTTCGCGCGAGCGTCAGGGCGAAGAGCGTATGCGTGACGTTGTCCATCGTTCGTGTTGCTATATTACCGGGATGCTCCGCCTGGGCACGCTGGCCCTGCTGCTGACGATGATTCCGGCGCCAACGTTCGCGTGGGGGGCCGCAGCGCACCGCTTCATCATGGGCCGCGCGATCGAGCTGCTGCCTGCCGACATCCGACCCTTCTTCGAACGCCACCGCGCCGAGCTCACGCTGCGCGTCAACGATCCGGATACCTGGCGCGTGGTGGGCTGGCCGGACGACTCGAACCACTTCGTCGATTTCGGCCGGGCAGAGCTCGGGCCATATCCGTTTGCGGCGCTTCCCCGCGAATACAGCGCGGCTCTCGAGAAGTTCGGTGCCGGCGGGCTCGCGCGGATTGGCACGCTGCCGTGGCGCGAGGCCGAGCAGTTCGGTAATCTCCGACGCGCGTTCGAGTCGTTCAGACGGAACTTCGCCTTCGCGGCCAGCGATACGACGCTGTTCGCCGCCGTCGCCAGCCATTACTTGCAGGATGCGCACATGCCGCTGCACGCCAGCAACAACAGTGACGGGCAATTGACCGGCCAGAACGGTGTGCATGCGCGGTTCGAAACGGCGCTCTTCGAGCGCTACGAAACCAGGCTGACGATTCGCCCTCCGCCTGCCGCGCCGGTGAAGGACGCCCGCGAGACGGCGTTCACGACGTTGCTGGCAAGCCACCAGCTTTCCGGCCTCCTGCTGCAGGCTGACAAGGACGCGGCGGGGCCGACGAAGCGTTACGACGATCAGTACTTCGATCGGTTCTTTGCGAATGCGAGGGAGCTCCTCGAGCAGCAGATCAGCCGATCGATTTCGGCGACGGCGGCGCTCATCACCGGGGCGTGGGAGGCCGCGGGCAAGCCGACGGTCAGAGCCCGCTGAAGGGTCGCACCCTGCAGGTGCCGTGAGCGTGAATCTACGCTAAAATGACCGCCTCAACTTTTAACTCCCCATATCCCCAGATTCTTGAGCCGCCGAATTCTCATCGCCGTCTGCCTCACGCTCTGCCTCGCATCGACCGGGTTGGCTCAGCAGACGCCCCTGCCCGACGCGCCAACCTCCCCGGAGTTCCTATCGCGGTACGACTTTCAGCTGTCGGCCGCGGCGCTGGCCAACGACGACACTCGGTATTCGTGGGACGTGCATTTCGGCGGCGACATCGACGTCGTCGACTTCGTGCGCGGGCGCGTGGCGAGCTATATGGATTACCAGGCGATGCTGGGCGACGAGCTCCGGCCCTTCGATCCGAACCAGGGGAACTACATCCTCGAGCTGTCGACGTCGTATCGGATTCAGCGTACGGAAGTCGCCGCGATATTCCATCACGTGTCGCGTCATCTGAGCGACCGCGCGAAAGTGATTCCCGTCGCCTGGAACATTCTCGGCGTCCGCGCCCTGCGACGGATGACGTTGCGGGACACGACGTTTGACCTCGTCGCCGATGTCGGGGGGACGACGCAGCACGTGAACGTGGATTACCGGGTGTCGGGCAATCTGGACGTCGTGGCACGCCGCCCGCTCACGCCGCGGGTGGGGCTGTTCGCCCGCGGCGTGGGACACGTCATGGGCGTTACCGACGAGAAAGGGCGGCCCACTCAGTTTGGGGGGCTCGTCGAGGGCGGGATTCGGCTGATCGGGGAAGCCGCCGTCGGCGAGCTGTTCATGGGCTACGAGCGCCGGTTTGACGCCGATCCGCTCGATTTCGAGGCACAGCGATGGTTTCTGGTGGGATTTCGTGCGCTTCGGCGATAATCGGCGCATGGGATTTGTCACACGTCCAGTCGCCGCGGTCGCACTGGCGGCGACCATCTTCGCGCTGGTCACCCTGACGCCGGCGGCCGCCGTTCGGCCTCCCAAGCTTCAATATCAGCTGCATACGCTGCCCAACGGGCTCACTGTCGTGCTGTCGGAGGACCATTCGACGCCGATCGTGCACGTGCAGCTCTGGTATCACGTCGGGTCGAAGAACGAGAAGCCAGGCCGGACCGGGTTTGCGCACCTTTTCGAGCACCTGATGTTCAAGGGCTCCAAGAACGTGTCGCCCGAAGGCCACACGTCGATGATTTCCGGACGGGGCGGACAGAGCAACGCCTACACGACCGAAGACGAGACCGTGTTCTGGTCGACGCTGCCCGCGAGCGATCTGCCGCTGGCCCTGTGGCTCGAAGCCGATCGGATGGCCACGCTGCGGATTGACAGGGAAACCTTTGCGAACGAGCGCGACGTGGTCAAGGAGGAGCGACGGCTGCGCGTCGACAACCAGCCCTTCGGACGCCTGAACGAGATCATCTACGAACAGGCGTTCACCACCCATCCGTACAAGCATCCCACTATCGGCAGCATGGAGGACCTGGAAGCGGCGTCGGTCGACGACGTGCGCGACTTCTACAGGACCTACTACGTGCCGTCGAATGCGACCCTTGCCGTCGTCGGCGACTTCGAATCGGCCCAGGCGCTCGATTTGGTGACTCAGTACTTCGGACGCATCCCCAAGCCAGCGAATGAGGTGCCGCGCGACATCCCGGAAGAGCCTGCGCAAAAAGGGGAGAAGCGGGTGACGGTGTCTGAACCGTGGCCGCTTCCTGCCGTGGTCGTCGCCTATCACATTACCCGGGACGGCCACCGGGACGCCTATCCGCTGCATGTCGCAGCCAAGGTCCTCTCCGACGGCCAGAGCTCGCGCATCTATCAGGACCTCATCTACGAGAAGCAGATGGCCGTGGCCGCTTTCGGCCAGGCGAACCTCATCGAGCATCCGAATCTCTTCTATGCCGTCGCCATCGTGCAGCCGGGCCATACCACGGAGGCGGCGGCCAATGCGCTGATTGCACAGTTCGAGCGGCTCATATCCGAACCGGTCAGCGATCACGAGCTGCAGCGAACGAAGAACCAGTGGGCGCGCGACTACGTCCTCAGCCGCGAGTCGAACCAGCAGAAAGCGCAGCACCTGGCGCACGCGATCGTGATCCACGGCGACGTCAAGACCGCGGACGGCGAGTTCGATATCTTCCAGAGCATCACCACGGCGGACATTCAGCGAGTCGCGCAAACCTACTTCCGGCCGGAGAACCGGCTGGTCCTGACAGTGCTGCCGTCAGGGAGGACAGGGCAATGATGGCATGCAGGAATGCAGCAATGTGTTCGTCCATTCGTGCAGTCCTGTATTCGTGCCTTCTCCTTTCGCTGGGCGCAAGCGGAGCCGGCGCGCAGGTGGCCGCCTGGCCGGCCGAGCGTCCTCCCCGGCCGCTGCCGACCAGGGAGATCAAATTCCCGCCCTACGAGATCCGGACGCTCCCCAACGGGCTGCAGGTTGTCGCAGTCCTGCACCATGAACAGCCCGCCGTCAGCATGCGGCTGATCGTCGGCGCCGGCAGCGCGTCGGATCCGGCCGGAAAGCTCGGCCTGGCCCAGCTGCTCGCCTCGCTGCTCGATCAGGGCACGACGACCAAATCGGCCAAGGAGTTGAACGATACGATCGACTCGATCGGCGGCGCGATCGGATCGGGGGCCGCCAGCGATCTGAGCTTCGTCAACATGGTGGTGATGAAGGACAGCTTCGAAGCGGGCCTGCAGATGCTTTCCGACATGATCGAGCGGCCGGCATTTGCTCCAGAGGAGATCGATCGCCAGCGCCAGCAACAGCTGTCTTTTCTGCGCGTGAGCCTCGACGATCCGGCTTACCTGGCCAACGCCGTCTTCGACCGGCTGGTCTTCGGGTTCAATCCGTACGGTCTGCCGGACAGCGGCACCCCCGAGACGATGGCCGGCATCACGAGGGACGATCTTCTTGCCTTTCATCGGAGGTACTTCGCGCCCAACAACGCCATCCTCGCGATTGTCGGCGACGTCACCGCCGAGGAAGCCTTCGACGGCGTGAGCAAGGTATTCGGCGCCTGGGCGCGGCGTGAAGTCCTGCGAGACAAGTTCGTCGAACCGCCCAATTCCACGCGCCGGGTGATCGTGGTGGACAAGCCGGACTCGGTTCAGACCGAGATTCGCGTCGGCAACATCGGCATTCCGCGGAACCATTCCGACTTCATGGCTCTGAACCTCGCCGTCCGCATCCTGGGCGGCGAGGGCAGCAACCGCCTGCATCAGGTGCTGCGTACTGAGCGCGGGCTGACCTACGGCGCGCAGGCCGATATGGTGACGCGCAAGGAGAGCGGCGAGATCACGGCGGAGACCAACACGCGCTCCGATGCCACGGGCGAGGTGCTGAGACTCATCGTCGATCAGTTCTGGCGCCTGCAGCGCGAACGGGTGTCCGAGGGCGAATTGGCCGCCGCGAAAGCCTACATGACCGGCAGCTTCCCGCTGACCATCGAAACGCCCGACTCGATCGCGCTGCAGATTCTCAACGTGATCTTCTACGGTCTTCCGCTCGAACAGCTGGAGACCTTCCGGGACCGGGTGAACAGAGTGACGGTTGACGACATCGAGCGCGTCTCGCGCTTCTACTTGAAGCCGGACGCCGTCTCGGTCGTCCTCGTTGGCAACGCTGCCGTTTTCGGGCCCCAGTTGCGCGGCGTCGGGTTCGGGAACTTCGAGACGATCCCGGTCGGAAACCTCGATTTGCTGACGGCCGATTTCAGGCGGGCGCCAGGAGCCGGCAAAGGGGGAGGAGCGGGCGGAATCGGTCGCGCGGGCGGTCCGGTGCTCAAGCTGGCCGGCTACGAACCACCGCAGCGACCGGTGACGGTCGACGAAGGCGAAAAAGCCCGGGCGCTGCTCGACGCCGTGATCGCGGCCAAGGGCGGCCTCGAGACGCTGCGCGGCATCAGGACGATTAGAGCGGTCACCACGGCATCGATAAGCGCACCGGTCGACTCCGAGAATGCCATCGAGGCCCGAACCACGACGTACCTCGAATATCCCGATCACGTCCGCCTCGAAACGAAGGGTCCGCAGGGCGTGCAAGTCCAGGTGTTCGACGGCAAGCGCGGGTGGGTGCAAGATCCCGCCGGAACCCACGAGGTCCCGGAAGCCGCGGTGAGGGACATGGCGGTGAGTCTCAAACGGGACACGGTGGCGGCGCTGCTGGCCGCCGCCCGCGGCGAGCTGCGCCCACGGCTTCTCCCGGATGTGAAGGGTGCCGACGGGGCTCTCCATCGCGCGCTCGAGCTGTCCAGTCCCATGCTCGAACCGCTCGTCCTGTACGTGGACCCGCGAACCCATCTGATTGCGAAGCAGGCCTACCTCGTAAATGCACCCGGCCGGCCTCTGGTCGAGGAAATCTTCTCAGACTACCGTCCGATCGACGGGTTGGCCGTGGCCTTCGCCGCCGAAGTGCGGGCGGACGGCAAGTCCGTGGTCCGACGCCGCGTGGACGACATCACGATCAACGCCAGAATCGATCCGAAGCTCTTCACGCGTCCCAATTGAAGTCGGCGCGACTGATGATCTCGTGCGGCGAGCCTTCTGGCGACTTGTACGCCGGCGCGCTGCTGCGCGAGCTGCAGGCGATCGATCCCGGGGTAGCGGTGAGCGGGCTGGCTGGCCCTCAATTCGCAGCCGCGGGCGGAACGCTCCTCGAGGACTATCGCGGCGTGGCGGTGACCGGACTTACCGAGGCCATCAAGAAGATCCCGCGGTCGTACGGTGTGCTCCGGCGGCTCGTCGCCTGGGCCCGCGCCAATCGTCCCGACGCGCTCGTGGTGATCGATTTTCCCGACTTCAACTTCCGCCTCGCCAGGCGCGTCAAGGCGCTGGGCATACCCGTTGTCTATTACATCGCTCCACAGATTTGGGCATGGCGGGCCAAGCGAATCGACGCCATCCGCGCGTTCGCCGATCGCGTGCTCGTGATCTTTCCTTTCGAAGAGGAGATCTACAGGAAGGGCGGTGTTCCCGTCGAGTTCGTGGGACATCCGCTCGTCGACCTGGCGCGTCCCGCGATGTCGCGGGCGGCGTTCCTCGGATCGCAGCGCCTCTCCCTCTCCGCGCCGACGGTGGCGCTCCTTCCGGGGAGCCGGCCGAACGAGGTCGCGCGCATTCTCCCGGACTTGATGATTGCCGCCAAGAAGATCCGCATCAACCTGCCCGCCGCCCAGTTCATCGTTGCGCGCGCGCCCAACCTCGACGACTCCCTGTTCGAATCGCTCTCGGCCGGCGGCATGACGCTCGTCAGAGTGCTTCAGGGCGACACCGATACCATTCTCGCCGCGGCGAACGTGGTGCTCACCGCGTCGGGAACGGCCACCGTACAGACGGCGATTCACAACACGCCGATGGTGATCGTGTACCGCATGTCGCCGCTCTCGTACCGCATCGTGCGACGGATGGTGACGGTGGACAAGATCGGTATGGTCAACCTGATCGCTGGGGAGAAGATCGTCCCGGAGCTCATCCAGGAGGAATTCACGCCCGCACGCGTGGCCGGCGAGGCTATCGCCATCCTGACCGACCAGCATCGGGTGCTGCGGATTCGAGCGGGCCTCGCCCGCGTTCGTGAGAAGCTCGGCGGGCCGGGTGCGAGCCGCCGAGCGGCGGAAGCGATACTGAAGGTGGCGACAAGGAGGTTGGAGGCTTGAGGTTAGA
>Ga0247825_10000069_pt1 | contig 56687 bp, 49 predicted proteins | sample 13C_Vanillin_Day_FD_194413 | JGI IMG/M metagenome (GOLD analysis project Ga0247825, IMG submission 194413) | Soil microbial communities from agricultural site in Penn Yan, New York, United States - 13C_Vanillin_Day48 | ecosystem: Environmental > Terrestrial > Soil > Agricultural land | place...
CGGAGGATACCGTCGACGTGTTCGACACGAAGACGCTGAAGCTGGTGACGCAGATCCCACTCTCTGGCAATCCCAACAAGATCGTGGTGAACAAGAAGCACAAGAAGATCTATGCCGGCATCCGCGCCTGGACGGCTGACAAGCGCGCGGTGGTAGACGTGATTGACATCACCACCAACAAGCGTGTTCGCAGCGTCGCCGTTCATCACCCCGTGCACAACACCTACGTGACGCCGGATGACAACTTCGTCATCGCCGGTCTCGCCGGCGAGGTACGGCCAGGAGAACCGACGATCCAGGTGATCGATCCGGTCAAGGATCAGGTTGTGTGGGGGATGGAATTGACTGGGTATCAGCAATACGGCCGCAACAATCACGAAGTGCGGCCGATGGCCTTCGAGGCCAACGCGGATGGCTCGACCCGGCGCATGTTCGCGCAGGCCACCGGCATCAACGCGGTCTGGATCATCGATTGGAACAAGCGCCAGGTGGTCGACATGATCTGGCCGCCAAAACTTCCTCTCTGGAAACAAAATGCGGACGGAATTCAGACTGGCGATATGCATGGCCTCGAGGTGCTGCCAGATCGATCCGCGGTGTGGGCATCGAGTCGCCTCGATAGTCGCATCTACGGGTGGACGTTGCCGGACTTGAAGTACATCGGCGCGGTGGAGGTCGGCCCGACGGCCAACTGGATGACGCCGACTCCCGACAGCAAATACATGTACGTGGCGATCTCCGGCTCTGACCACACGGTTGCGGTGGACCTGAAGAAGCTGGAGATTGTCGCCAAGATCAAGACCGGTGCGCGGCCGGCCCGAATCAGCACGGCGATCCTGCCGCTCGACCGCGTCAACGCTGCGCCGGCCGCGACCTCGACGCAGGGCGGCGGGGAGTAGCCGCCATGCGCACCGCAAAGCGAGTCATGCGGCAATGCCGGACATGGAAAGCGTTGATGATGACAGGCGTGGCCGCCCTCGCGGTCGCCTTCGCCCTCACCGCGTCACCGTCGGCGGAATCGGGCCTCACCCAGGCGGCCGCAACATCGTCGGCGGCACCGCGAGAGGGCGACGTCGAGTCGTTCCGAAAAACTGTTGAACCGATCTTCATGCGTGATCGCGGCGGCACGATGCCGGGCTATGCAGCCTGCGTGATGTGTCATACCTGGCAGACGAGTCTGCGGTTCGATCTTGAAACCCCGTCGACCGACGCGGGATGGACGGCGGAGCAGTCACGGCTCAACTTCCAGATGATCACGCAGCTGGTGAACACGCGCACGCCGGAGAACAGCTGGCTGCTCCTGAAGCCGCTCGAACCAAAGACGGGCGGTCTGGGACATACAGGTGGGACGTACTGGCAAAGTCGCGACGACCCGGAGTATCAGACCGTCCTGAAATGGATTCGCAGTCTGCCGGCTGACCGCTACGTCCAGGCCCCGGCCCCCCCGGTGGACTTCGAGTTCTTCCGCACGTGCGTACAGAACGTCTTTGCGACTCCTCGCGAAGGGCACATCAGGTGCAGCAACTGCCATGGTGGCGGGCTCATGGGGTTTGCCCCTGTTCCGGGCGGTGACCGCAGCACGTGGAACGAGGAAGAGGCGCGGCAGGCGTTTCGCGTGATCTCCCGCTTGATCGTTGCCGGCAACCCTGTGCAGAGTCGCTTCCTGCTGAAGCCGCTGCACCCGGACGGCGGCGGATCGTACGCGCACAACGGACCCCGACGATGGCAGAGTCGCGAGGACCCGGAGTGGCAGATGTTGGCCGCGTGGGTTCGCGGAGAGCGCAAAGGCACGAGCTGCTCGTAACGCCGCGCCCGGAGGCGCGGCGTTCGTGCAGCATGTGACTATTTCGCGAGCGGGTCGGGACGCATCTGGAACTTCATCACCTTACTCGTTGTGCCCTTTCCCGTCTCCATGTGGAATGGCGTTCTGGTCGATATCGTCGTCCAGATGCCGCGGCCCTTCCAGCCGGCGTTGGGGTCGTCGATACGGCCGTCCATCCACTTCGTGTAGAACCCCAGCGGATACGGCACGCGCATCGTGACGAACTTGCCGTCCTTCAACGCCAGTAATCCTTCGGACGCGTTGCCGGTATTGATCGGCACGTTGCGCCCGAGTCCGAGCGTGTCGAACTGATCGACCCACGTGTAGTAGCTGCCCTCGGTGCTCCCCGATGCGGTGACGCCTTTGAACTGCGGCGCCGGCTCGGTATACATCGTCCAGCCTTCGGGACAATGTTGCCCGGTGGCTGTCGGACCATTCAGGGGGCCCTTGCACTTACGGCGATCGAAGCTCGCGAGGTGGCCGCTTGCCATAGCCGCCCAGTACACGCCGTTGCGATCGACGTCGCCGCCGCGGGGTGAGAATCCCTGCTCGACGGGAGGCTGATAGATCTCCACGAGTGCGGTCTCAGGAGGATTCGCCCCGGGCGCGAGCCTGATGATCGCTCCTGGATACCCGAGCTGCGTGCCCCACACGGAGCCGTCCGGCGCCGGTGCCACGGCGTAGAGCGCGCCGCCGATTCGCTGATCCTTGGTCGGGTCGAGCGGCTGATCGGGTTCGACAGACGCGTCGCGCTTGCCGTTCCCGTTCGCGTCCCTGATCAGCGCGGTCCAGCCCTGCGACTTCATCTCGTCTTGCGTTTCGTCGAACATCTTTGTGTTCAGCCAGCCGATCACCTGTCCACCACCGCTGGTCCACAGCGTGTGATTCGCGTCCTCGGCGAACATCAGGTGATGCGTTCCGAAGCAGGTGCTGATGTGCGTCAGCTTCTTCGTCGCCGGATCGTAGACAGCGAGATGGCGGCCCGCGTTGGCCACGGGGAAGAGCTTCGCTGAGGGATGACTCGAGCCCTCCTTGCACTCAGGCGGGTTGGCTGCGGGCCGGACCGTCGAGGTGAGCCACACCCGCCCCTTGTGATCGAGCATCGGGTTGTGGACGTTGTTCTTGCTGGTCCAGATCACTTCGTCCGCCCAGTAGGGCGAAGGCTCCGGCATCGCAGGGTTTGTCGGTGGAGTGTTGGGGTCTCGGACCGTCAACGGCACCTGGCTCGCGGTGTTGGTGACCGGATTCAGCACGGGAACGTAGTCGGCACTCAATTCGAGCGCTCCGTAGACAGGCCCGTTCGGATTGACGCGCGGATTCCGGCGGTCCGTCGACACGACATCGTGCAGGTATGCCTTGGGATCGGCCCAGTCCCACTGCGTGATGACCACGTTGCGTTCGATCCCCTGCGGCCGCGGCGGGGCTGGTGGAAGGGCTCCGGCCTTGATCTGATCGGTCCAATCCGCGAACATCTTCAACACGCGCGCACGACCGAACGGATTCAGCCCGTTGTTCATCTGAGCGCCAGCCTGCCCGGACTTGACGCGGCGATCCCACGCGGCGACGCTGGTCGGAAACGGACCGAGCGCCGCCGGGATTTCCCGCGTGCCCTTGGTGCCGAGCGCGTGGCACGCGGTGCAGCCGCCTGATTTCACGCTGCGGATCCAGTCGCCTTGGCTCTTCATGTTTGGCGAGATGCCGTTGCCGCTGTCGCCGGTACCCGGGAATTCGCTCTTGGCCGGCATCTCCATCAACGAAAGCCAGTGCGCGGCTGGATAGTAGTGCGCCGCCTCTGCTGGAGAGCTCGCCGATACGGCGCGAAGATCGAGGTTCTTGCCAGGAGTCGTCTGGATCTTTGGCGAGTCGACCAGTCCGTATCCGCGCACCCAGACCCTGTAGCTCGCCTTGGGCAGATCGGGCACCAGGTATCGTCCGCGATCGTCGGTGACGACAATTCTCGCGAACGGCGTGGGCAGGTCGGTCGTCTCGGCAATGACCCAGACGCCGGCCTCAGGTCCGGAGGGTCCGGTTACTGTCCCTGCCAGGTCGTCGCTATCGATCGCGATAGCCTCGCCTTTTGTTTGCGCGGCACGCGTGCCGCTTACAACGCCAGCGCAGACTACAAGCCCTATGATGATTCCGACGGTGAGTGATTTCTTCGGCATGATGATCTCACCTTTCGTGTGGTTGTCAGACTGATTGTGCTGCCAGCTCCCGCCATCCGCGAGCACTGGCTCCGAGTTGCACGCCTGAATCGTAGACGATGTCAGCGAGATCGTCGACGGAACGGAGATCGCCCTCGATGAACCTCCCGACTGAAGACCCACCAGTCCAGTCCGTGTCCCCCGCGGTCGGCGAAGGCGGGAGCCTGTAGTGTAGGTCCGATCGCAAGGAGGCCGGCCCCTATCAAGTAGGCGTACAACTCCCGAGGATTCAGTCGGCTCGTCTGCTAGAGTAACAGCCTCGTCCGTCATGGCTAGCGCGCCTGGTTCGCGAATTGGTCCGTACGTAGTGATTGGCGTCCTCGGCGCCGGCGGAATGGGTGAGGTGTCTCGGGCGAAAGCGGCGCTTTCACATCCGACCGCACTCTTCAGAAGGCCTACGTCGGTTTGGTCCGTCGTCCTGCTTCTCCTGCTTGCATCGGCCTGCGGCGGCAGCAGCACGCCGACGGGACCATCGTCCGTTACTCCCCCTCCGTTGCCGGGAAACGAGGTACTCACCGGGCAAGTGGCTGACCGCACCACCTCAGCACCGCTTCCGGGCGCCACCGTTGTTTTCTCACAACCTCACCCTTCGCCACGTGCGACGACTGACAGCGCAGGACGTTACAGTTTGACGGGCTTACCAGGCCCGGGCGGCGGTGCCATGGTCTGGGCTACTGCCGAAGGCTACGAAGACGATCTTCGCTACTATCGTGCGACGTCTCAGGATTTTCGTCTGTATCCCATCGAGCGGATTCCGGCAGGCGGCTCCACGGTGGTAACCGTGCGCTCGGATGACTCAGTGTGCTGGAACAACATCCACGAGCCGGGATGGGGTAGCGACTATGTGTGCCGAAAGGTGCGCATCATGCCCACCGACGGCGTCATGACAGTGGAGGCACTCCCCATCGGCGGAGGATCTCGCCCTCCTCTTGTCGTTGCGGTCTATGCTGGCAATCGTGTGCTTGTTGAGCGCCTGGGAAACCCGGTGTCAGTCCCGCTGACAGGCGGAACAGAAGTCATCGCATTCGTCGAGATGGTTTCCGGTTCGCCGACGACGCAATCGTTCACGCTGACGACGTCGATGGCTCCACGATGACGGGCGAAGACGTTGTGAGGGTCGAACTATCGTTTCGTGGTGCAGTGGATGCGGAAGCTCCTTTCGCAGGCCCCCCGACCTGGCCTGCATACGACCGCAGCCACGCGACAGCCCCAGAACACCATGAGCTGCGCATAGGGTGGCCGGTCACGTTCGGCGAGCACTCAGACTGCGAACATCGTGTTGTCATTTGGGTGAGAGGCTGAAGTTCAGCTAGCAGAAACGCAGTATGGAGTGAAGTCTCTTGGACATGTAGCATACGCGGCGTTCTGCCGTTCTATGCTGCGCCCAACATGAGGAAGGTCCAGGACACTGAGATTGTCGTATTTCGACAGACAAGCACGCGATGTTTTACGGCAACAGCCGTTTCACTGAACCGGAACAACTTCCTTCACATGGCCTCCGAGCCCCAGAGTGTCACCGCCCCCATTGTCGTGGGTGCGTTCATTCATGACGAAGACCCAAACGTCGGAGCCGGTAGAAGTCTGTTGGCGAGTCGTCGAGGGTTCAAGCACTCGCGTGTTGACCTGTGCCATTTTCGGTCCTTCCGCTGACGGCGTGGAGCTACGAGTCGGTTACTTCGTTGATGTGCCACTGCACTCACAAATGACGCGCGACATCGATTCGGCGCGAATGTTGGCGCAGGATTGGCTGGACGCCGTGCGAGCGGCTGCAGAGGGCAATTAAGTGGAGTAGTGGCCTTGACGTTTCATTGTCTCGACTGCAACCAACCGATTCAAGGCGACCCGTGGTGGTATGACCCTTTGGCCCACGCGACCAATCCCGATGCTCAGGTTGCTCAGCCCACGGGAGCGGTCACCCAGCAGCCTGATCCGCCAACATCCGTAGCGGGGCCATTCCATAAGGAGTGCTTGGTCAGGCAAATGGGTCGTGAAGTCGATTCTCTGAAATCTCGCAAAGAACGCTGAAACCAGTAGCAAATCCCCTGAGCGCTATTCGACGACGCGATCGGCGATCGCGAGCCCCCGATCAATGATCGCGAACCCCTCGCGAAGCTCGGCCTCGGTGATCGATAGAGGCGGGTTGGTGAAGAAGTAGTTCCAGCGGAGGAACGTGAAGAGTCCTTCGTCGCGGAAGAACTTGCCGAGCGCCGCCATCTCCGACGACGTGCCATTGAAGGGCGCCATGGGCGCGCGCGTGGCTCGATTTCTCACAAGCTCGACGATCCCGAAGAGCCCAATCGAGCGGACCGCGCCGACCGATGGATGTCGCGCCGCCAGATCGGCGAGCAGGTCGGCCATCAGAACACCCATGCGCGCCGCGCGCTCGATGAGGCCGTCTTCTTCGTACACCGCAAGCGTGGCGAGCGCCGTTGCGCAGGCGAGAGGGTGGCTGCTGTAGGTGAGGCCGCCCGGAAACGGCTTGTCTTTGAAGAAATCCGCGATTGTCTGCCGGATGCCTACAGCGCCGAGCTGCACGTAGGCGCTCGTCAGTCCCTTCGCCATCGTGATCATATCGGGGACCACGCCCCAGTGCTCGATGGCGAACCACCGGCCGGTCCGGCCGAAACCGCTCATGACTTCGTCGGCAATCATGAGGATGCCGTATTTGTCGCAGAGCGCACGCACGCCCTGCATGTAGCCGTCAGGCGGAACGAGGATCCCGTTGGTTCCCGTCACCGACTCGAGGATGAACGCGGCAATGGTGTGCGGCCCTTCGAGCTGAATCACCTCGTCGAGATAGCGCAGCGCGCTGTCCGCCGATTCCCATCCGCGCTCGATCCCGTGATACGGGTCGAGCACATGGACCATGCCCGGCATTGATGCCTGGCTCCAGCTTCTCGGCTCACCGGTGGCGGCAATCGCTGCCGCGGTGCCGCCATGATACGAGCGGTATCGGGCGAGGATCTTCTGGCGGCCCGTGTACGCGCGCGCGATCTTGAAGGCGTTCTCGTTGGCCTCCGCGCCGCCATTGGTCAGAAAGAAGACGTCGAGATCGCCCGGCGTGAGCGCGGCGAGCTTCGCGCCCAGCCGCGCGCGCGGCTCGGTGGCCATTGCCGGCGTCACGTAGGTGAGGATCTCGGCCTGATCGTGAATCGCCTTGACGACCCGCGGATCACCGTGGCCGATGTTGACGCACATCAGCTGACTGTTGAAATCGATGAACCGCTTTCCCTCCGGCGTCCAGAAGTACACGCCTTTGGCGCGCGCCACGGGAATCGGGTCCACGGCTCCCTGCACCGCCCATTCGAAGATGGTGTGCTTCTTCGTGAGCCTGATGATCTCGTCGCCAGTCATCGTGCACGTCGCTTCAAGAATGCCCCCGCTCCCGTCCTACCGGTGAACGTCCCGGCGTCCACGATCACGCGTCCACGGGAAACGACCGTGTCGGTCGCGCCAGTGACCTCGCGTCCTTCGTACGGGTTGTAGTCCACCTTCATGTGGAGCGTCTTGGATGAGAGCTGGATCGTCCTTTGTGGATCGAAGACGACGATGTCGGCGTCTGAGCCGGGCGCGATCGTTCCCTTGCGCGGGAAGAGGCCGAAGATCTTCGCGGGCGATGTCGACGTGAGCTCGACGAAGCGATTGAGTGAGATGCGGCCCGCACGCACGCCGCCATCGTAGACCAGGCTCATTCGCGTTTCGATGCCGGGTGCGCCGTTCGGGATCTTTGAGAAGTCGTCTGCGCCGAGTGTCTTCTGTTCCTTCATGCAGAACGGGCAGTGATCGGTCGAGATCGCCTGCAGGTCGTTGAAGGCGAGCCCACGCCACAGCAGATCCTGGGTCGCTTTGGCGCGAAGCGGCGGGCTCATGACGTATTTCGCGCCCGCAAACCCGGGTTCCTCGTAGTTTTCATACGACAGGAACAGGTACTGCGGGCATGTTTCTGCGTAGGCAGGCAAACCACGGTCGCGCGCCTCGGTCACCATCTCCAGCGCTTCCGCGGCCGAGAGGTGGACGATGTAGATTGGCACGTCGGCCATCTCCGCGAGCGCAATGGCGCGGTGCGTCGCCTCGCCCTCTGCCCGTGCCGGACGCGTAAGCGCGTGATACTTGGGTGCCGTCTTGCCTTCCGCCAGGGCGCGTTTCACCAGTACGTCGATGACGCCGCCGTTTTCGGCGTGCATGCAGATCGTGCCGCCGTTCTTGCCGGTCCGCAGCAGCGCTCGGAAGATAGTGGCATCGTCCAGCATGAAAACGCCCGGGTAGGCCATGAAGAGCTTGAACGAGGTCACGCCCTGACGAACGAGCGCGTCCATCTCTTGTTCAACTTGATCCGACAGCTCCGTAATGATCATGTGAAAGCCGTAGTCGATCGCAGCCTTGCCCTCGGCTTTTTTCATCCACGTCTCCCACGCGTGGTGGAGCGTCTGGCCCTTGTACTGAATCGCGAAATCCACGATGGTCGTCGTGCCGCCGTGAGCGGCGGCGATGGTCCCCGACTCGAAATCGTCGGCCGAAGTCGTACCGCCGAACGGCATGTCGAGATGCGTGTGAACGTCGATGCCGCCGGGGAAGACGTACTTTCCGGTTGCGTCGATCGTGCGATCGGCTGGCATCGCGAGCGATGTGCCGATCGTGGAGATCGTCTCGCCGTCGACGAAGACGTCGCCTGTATAGGAATCCGTTGCCGTGACGATCGTGCCGTTCTTGATCAGCAGCGTCGTCACGGGAGCAGCTCCGCCATCGGGCTGTACGTCTCTGGACGCCGATCCCGATAGAACTGCCACACGCGGCGGACCTCTTCAATGATGTCGAGATCCATCTCGGCGACGACGAGCTCCGTCTTGTCCTCCGAGCCGATGGCGAGAAAGTTCCCGCGTGGATCGACGAAGTACGAGGAGCCGTAGAAGCGCCCGATGTTCCACGGCGCTTCCGTGCCGACGCGGTTGCTGCAGGCCATGAAGTACCCGTTGGCGACGGCGTGCGCGGGCTGCTCCAGCTTCCAGAGATACTGCGACAGTCCAGCGACGGTGGCCGACGGGTTGAAGACGATCTCGGCCCCGTTCAGTCCAAGCAGCCGGGCGCCTTCGGGGAAGTGGCGGTCGTAGCAGATGTAGACGCCGATGGTCGCGAACCGCGTCTTGAACACCGGGTATCCCAGGTTCCCGGGCTTGAAGAAGTACTTCTCCCAGAACCCGGACGTGTGCGGGATGTGGTTCTTGCGGTACTTGCCCAGATAGGTGCCGTCGGCGTCGTAGACGGCGGCGGTGTTGTAGTAGACGCCGGCCTGCTCCCGTTCGTAGACCGGCACGACGATCGCCATGCCGTATCTGCTGGCTTGATGAGCCATCAGGTCAGTGGTGGGGCCTGGCACCGACTCGGCGATACCGTACCAGTGCGCGTCCTGCGAGGGGCAGAAGTACGGGCCGTTGAAGACTTCCTGCAGCCCCAGGATCTGCACGCCGCGCCGTCCGGCTTCTTCGATCAGGGGCAGGTGCACGTCGATCGCAGCCTGGCGGATTTTCTCGATCGGGGCGGATGGATCGGTCAGCGGTGCGGCCGCCTGAATGAGGCCACCGATCACTCGTCTCGGCATGCGAGTCTCCTGGAACCAGCGAAGCGCTCTCGCCCTCTATATCCCCGCCACGGTGGGGCCATCGCTCGCGGTGGCGGGCGCGCGGCGAATTGACACACGCGCCGCGACCTGCTCAATTATAGTTACCAGGAGGGCCCTTCGAGGGCGAACACATGGGCAGACTGGCCGTTTCGTTCACGGGCCTCCGATTCGAGAACCCATTCCTGCTCTCGTCGGCGCCGCCGACCGAATCCGAGCAGAACATCCTGCGTGCGTTCGACGTCGGCTGGGGCGGAGTGGTCACGAAGACCATCGGCCTCCATCCGGTTGTGAACGTGGCCGGTCCGAAGACGAAGTTCTTCCGCACGACGCCCGACTCGACGCAGATCTCGATGAAGAAGCGATCGGGCGCCGCGCTGCACTCCTCGTGGAACTGGGAGCTCATCTCCGACAAGACACTCGACTGGTGGGTTCCGCGTATCGGCCGGATCAAGAAGGCCCACCCCGCGCGCGTGCTCGTGGCGTCCATCATGGCGGGTTCGGGCAGCGATGCCGAGCTGGGTCATTGGCAAACGCTGGCGCGGGCGTGCCAGGACGAAGGCGCCGACGCGATCGAGATGAATTTGTCGTGTCCGCACATGGATCGCCCGGACATGGGCTCGAACATCGGCAAGGACGCGGAGTTGATCGCGATCGTGTGCCGGGCCGTGAAAGAAGTGGCGCGCGTACCCGTCTGGGCCAAGCTCACTCCCTCTACCACCGACGTCGTGGTCGAGGCCCGCGGCGCGTTTCTCGGCGGCGCCGACGCGATCTCCTCGTCCAACACGTTTCCGTCGCTGCCGCTCATCGATCCCGAGACGCTCGAATTCGAGATGAACGTGGACGGCCTCGTCTCGAGCGGCGGTCTCGGTGGTCCCGCCATTCTGCCCTTGTCGCTGGCGAAGATGGTGCAGCTCACACAGGCCTTCCCCGACAAGTCGTTCTCGGGCATCGGCGGCATCGCCGAGTTTAGTCACGCGCTGAACTACTTCCTCCTCGGCTGCGGCACGGTCCAGGTGTGTACCGCGGCGATGCTCGATCATGCGGTCGGCCCGAACGTCGTGAAACGTTTGCTGACCGGGATGACAGAGACGATGGATCGGCACGGGTGGAAGACGCTCGACGAGTTCATCGGCCTGCGCCGCGCGCGCATCGTGGCTCACTCACAGATTCGGCGGCCTAAGGGCGAGAGCTATCACGGCGGCTACGAGACCGAAGGATACGCGGCCGTCGAGACACCCGCGCGCATCGAGAGCTAGACGCCGTGGCGGATCCGGTCGCGCAGGATTTCGTCGAGCTGTCCGAAGACGTTTCCTCGAGCCCGCTCTGGAATCCCGATCTCGCGCCAACGCCGCTCGCCCGCCGCACCTGGTCCACCTACCACATTGCCGCGCTCTGGATCGGAATGAGCGTCGTGATTACCACCTACACCCTTGCGTCGGGGCTGATGCAGCAGGGAATGACCTGGTGGCAGGCGATGATCACGATTCTTCTGGGCAATTCCATCGTCCTGGTGCCGATGATTCTCAACGCCCACGCCGGTACAAAGTACGGCGTGTCGTTTCCCGTGCTCTGTCGCGCCAGTTTCGGTGTGAAAGGCGCGAACGTGCCCGCGATCCTGCGCGCGCTCGTCGCGTGCGGATGGTTTGGTATTCAAACGTGGATCGGCGGCCTCGCGCTCCATGCGCTGCTCACGGCCGCATGGCCTGCATGGGCGGGAATGCCGGCCAACGTCTGGATAGCGTTCGCGGTCTTCTGGATCGTGCAAGTCGCTATCATCGTCAACGGCCTCGACGGCATCAAGAAGCTCGAAGGCTGGTCGGCGCCGCTGCTGCTCGGTGGCGGCGCCCTGCTGCTTGCGTGGGCGGTGGACCGAGGTGGTGGCCTCGGGCGCGTCCTGAGCGAGTCGGCGCGCCTGCAGACGGCGCACGTGCCGTTCTGGCAGCTGTTTCCCGCTGGGCTCACCGCGAACGTCGGCTACTGGGCCACGCTCAGCCTCAACATTCCAGACTTCACGCGCTACGCGCGGAGCCAGCGGTCGCAGGCGCTCGGGCAGCTGCTTGGCTTGCCGGCAACGATGACGGCGTTTGCCTTTATCGGCGTCGCCGTCACGAGCGCGACGATGGTGGTGTTCGGTGAGGCGATCTGGGATCCGGTCGTCGTGATCACGCGGATCGGCAGCGTTCCCGTGATCGTGTTCGGCGCGCTGGTCGTGATGTTGGCTCAGCTCACGACCAACATGGCCGCGAACGTCGTCTCGCCCGCCAACGATTTCTCGAGTCTGGCGCCGCGCCGCATCAGCTACGTCGGTGGCGGGCTGCTCACGGCGGCGATCGGCATCGTCATGATGCCGTGGAAGCTCTACGCGGATGCGGGTGCATACATTTTTACGTGGCTGCTCGGCTACTCGAGCCTGATGGGAGGGATTGGAGGAATCCTGATTGCCGACTACTGGGTGCTGCGAAAAGGTACCCTGGTTCCCGGAGACCTGTTCAAGATGGGAGGCCGGTATCAGTACCACAAGGGAGTGAATCCTCGCGCCATGTGGGCGCTCGCGCTGGGAATCCTCCCGGTGGTGCCCGGGTTCTTTCGCGCCGCTTTCACACCCGGCGGCCAGGTGGCGAACCCCAACGTGGCCGATACGCTCTATACGTACGCATGGTTCGTGACCTTTGGTCTCAGCTTCGGGTTGTATCTTGCCTTTAGCCGGTTCTCGCTGCGGCGATTCCCTTCGGACGCAACTCGCGAGGTTGCCGCGCAGTCCTGATCGAGTGTCGGGAAGTCCGTCGGATGTAGAGATTGCCGACGAAAGTCTATCGGTCGCAGGGGGGATCCTCTCGATCCTTCCGGACCGCATCAGATACGGAGGCTCCACGATTCCGGATAGGTCTGAACGCGTGCGTCAATGGTCGCCGCGCAAAGGGCTATGGTCCGCAAATATTCCTGTGGGCGACGTTGACGGCACATCCCGTAGTTGGATCGCATCGGAAGCGATCGCCGGGTTCTTTTTTGGACGCTCTATACTTCGTTTACGGCAACTGCCGGGTTCGCGCCAGAAGACCGGACAAGCCTGTTGGAACTGACTCGCACAGGGGTGGCATATGGAGGAAGCCCCAGTGGGAACCTCAAGCAACCAGAGCCCCGTCAACGCCGGGCAACCATCCCCGCAGGCTGAACTATCGATTTCTACCGACACGCCTGCGACAGCCGATTCGCCGTACTCCCACGACGTGTTCATTAGCTACTCGCGCAAGGACGTGATATTTGCGCAAGCGCTGGAGCGCGCGCTGAAGAACTACACGCCGCCGAAGGGCCTCGGCACACCGCCTCGTCCTCTGCGTGTCTTTCGCGATCAAAGCGACCTAACGGGGGTTGAGTACCATCAGTCCATTGCACGCCATTTGGCGGGCTCCCGCAAACTCCTTGCGATGTGCTCGCCGCGCTCGCGCGCCAGCCAATTCGTTAATGAAGAAATCAGTCGATTCGCGGCGGCGCGCGGCGCGGAAAACATCGTTCCGCTCCTCGTCGACGGCCTCCCGAACAACGAAGCCTTGCCGGAACAGGAAGAGCAGAAAGCGTTCCCCCACGCACTCTGCGTGGCAATGCAAATGCCCCTCGCTGCCGACTATCGCCAGTTCGATTTTCGCCGGGACAAGCTGAACAAGGGCACCTTTTACGCCTCCTGGTACACGATGCTCGCCAACCTGCTCGACCGGAGCCGGAGCGACATCGAGCAGCGGGATCGCAAGCGCGAGGCGCGTCGAAGAAAGATCACCATCGGGACGGTGTCGGGCGTAATTACGTTACTCGCGGTTGCGTTCGTCGTTACGCTGTTCGCGCAGCGCGAAGCGGTGAGGCAGAGGGATCAGGCCGAGCACCGGAGACTGGTCGCGTTGACGCAATTGGTGGCGAGCCGGGCGATGGAACAGGCCACGAACGGCACTGAAATGTGGGCGAAGCTCCTCGCGCGTCAGGCCTGGCTCTTCAACGAACGAGTCCATGGAGACGCGCTGGCACAAGTCGACGCCGGGCTTCGCGTTGTCGCCAAGGACAGTTCCACAACGATGAGCCTGAACGCCGATGAACTGGTCACATCCTCAGCCGTGAACCGTCAGAGAACGCTTCTCGCATCGGGAACAGCCAAAGACATCAAGGTCTGGGACTTGACGAAACCAGGATCGTCACCTCGGATGCTACGAGGACACAGGATTGACGTGGTCGCCCTCGCGTTTAGTCCCAAAGGAAACACATTAGCTTCGGGAAGTGGGGACGAGACCGTGCGCGTGTGGAATCTCGCAGAAAACGAGCCCACGTCGCGAGCGCTTCGGGGACACATCGCTCATGTCACAACACTCGCATTCAGCCCAGACGGAGAGGAATTGGCGTCTGGCAGTGACGATGGAACGGTACGCCTGTGGAAGGTGGTAGACCTCGGCTCTGACCCGCTCATTCTGCGCGCTCCCGATGGAGCAGTTAAGTCCATCGCATTCAGCGCGGATGGCAAGACGCTGGTCGCGGGAACGTCTTTGGGAAGAGTCCTATTGTGGGATCGCTCCGCTCGAGTGGGTGATCCGCCGCGCGTGCTGGTGGGAGGGGATGACGAAGTGAAGTCTGTCGCGCTCAGTCGGGAGGGAAACCAACTCGCCGCCGCAATCGGTTATAGCGTCGCGATATGGGATCTCACTGGCAAAGTCACCGAGCCTAGGATACTGACATTCGATGACAGCATCTCCCGCCTCGCGTTCAGTCCGGATGGAGCCCTGCTTGCGATCGCCAGGTTCCAGGCGGACTTGCACCTTCGCCAGCTTGCCAACCTTGAGGCAGCACCTGTGATTCTTGCGCGTCCCTCAGGCACGGACTCCCTCGAGTACGACGCGGAGGGAGCGCGTCTCGTCGCCATCGGGCGCAACCCGGTTACTGGCGACACTAAAGTGAATCTGCAGACGTGGCGAGTACCCACCCAAGCGCTCGCCGAGGACATGTGTGGCAAAGGCGTCATCTCCAATCTGCCCGCCGTCGCCTGGCAGGAACTCATCGGCCCGGACGGGCCGTACGAACGAACCTGTGACCGCCACGAGGTGCATCCGGACTATTACATGTGGGTGGAACGGTTAGCCACCGACGGCGAACCCGACCGCGCCCTCGCCGCGTTAAGACGGGCGGACGAACTGGACCGCCCCGGCGAGGAGCCTCGGGATCACCTCGCGGAAGTCAATCGCCTCACGGCAAAGGGTCTCATCAATCGCGGCACGGCGATGGCTGGCAACGGCGACGTTGACGGTGCGGCCGGCCTGTTCCGCAGGGCGATGACCCTCGACACATCACTCAAGATCGAACCCGATTCGCTCGCGCGCAAGACCCGAGCGCCACGGGTGGCCGCCGATGCCGAAAACCGCGCCAGAGAAGGCGACTACGCAGCGGCGCTCGCGCTCTTCACCGAGGCGAAGAATATGGATCCAAGCCTCGATATCGATCCAGCGCAACGCGCGGCGGAATATTCCGCCCCGGGTCTGGTCCATAAGGGAGTGCGTCATTCGTATCGAGGTGAAGTCAAGCAGGCTATCGCCGCGTTCGCGAGAGCCCAGCAGTTGAGGCCAGACCTGGAAATCGAGAGCGAGTCCTGGAACGAGATCTGTTGGAACGGGAGTCTGTGGGGTTACGCCGCCGAGGTGATGTTCGCATGCGATCGCGCGGTCGAATTGGATGAAGGCGCTGGCAGCTTAGACAGCCGGGGACTCGCGCGGGCACTTGTCGGAAATCGCGACGGGGCGCTGGAGGATTTTCGGGAGTTCATCGACTTGGCGCGCTTCCGAGAGGGTCTGGACAACGAGATCGCGCAGAGAACTTCGTGGATCGCGGCGTTGGAGCGTGGTGAGAACCCTCTGACGAAAGAGGTGCTTATGGAATTGCGCAGCAAGCTATGAAGTCCGTACCCAGACCGCCACAGCATTGGGACGTGGACCAGCGCTCGAGGGCTCGCGATCGGACGACTCGGATTGTGACGGACGTCGGACGGCGACAGTGGAAGAAGGCATCGGGCTACAATCGGCAGGCTCGCGCGGAGAACGCCTTCTTCCGGTACAAGTCGATCTTGGCGGTGCTCTTCGAGGTGCGATGTAGCCATGGCCTGTAGTTTGATTCCCAAATCGTTTCGTCCGATCCATTTCCCTCAGGGCCGGACTTTCTAAACCGAACGCTACTTAAAAACGGGGGGACGTCGGGAGCGCGTCGACCTTGTCGAGGCTGCCAATACGACGATCAGACCACAAATCAACAGTGAGATCGTGCTCGGCTCGGGGACGGTTCGCACCGCGATGTTAGTGGCGGTATAGAGCCCTTGCCGGGGGAGGCTGCCTGGTCGAGGGAACAAGGCAACCTGCGGGAGTGGGAGGTACGTCGTGGGCTGATCGAATATGTAGCCGAAGAAGATCGGGCTCGTCGCGTTGACGGCGATGCCGTTCAGCATGAACTCGCCCCAGACGTCGTAGCCGACGGCGGTGATCGGCGTCGTAAACTGCCCGACGCCGGCATAACTATTACCATAGGGTTCGCCGCCTCGTGGAATCACACCCACATCACCGACCGTCTGAACACAACACGAGAGTCCGACGACGTCGACGAAGACGGGAAGGATGTCGCCGTAGGTGTAAACAAATTGACCGGCGGCGATCAGATCAGCATCCGTCACACGTAACGGACTCAGGTTTGGCGCTGCGGCTAGCTCAAACGCCGCTCGATCGGTGAACAGGATCGCAGACGCTTCTGCCCTGTGACTCGCGATCACCACGAGGACGATAATCGATGACGCGAAGAAGGGACGGAAACGCATGTTGGGGATGCTCCAAGAGAGGGGCTGGCGAATAGTAACGCGCCAATCTGGTTATGTTCAACGGGGAAATATTTCGACTCCAAACAGAATTTCGCGAGAGCGGTACGAAATGGACCTGAACGGGCAGTGGATCGTAAAGGGGGTCAAGGCGGCGCTGACTCGGACCCGTGTGGACCGACCGAGGCGCAGGTCAGTCTGCGTCTGCTGGTCGATGGGATTCGCCTCAGGCTCGGGACGGGGTGTTGGCGATCGATGTGAAAGGTACCGCGGCCATGTTGACGGCTGCGGTTCCGGCTGATTGGGACAAGTACGCCGGTGGTATCGAGCGAATCCTTCAACCCGCAGATTAAGAGATCGAGGGGGGAGTGTCCGTCCAGTATCGCCGGGTCGTTTTCTTTAAGAAGATCGCGGTTTAGGTGTCCGCCCAAGGTCGCCAATTCCGCCCGCGTCCGTCCGTTTGGCTGTCAGAATGGCTGTAGAACCCCTTGAGGCTTGGAGCGTCGAGCGAGTGCCGTCGCTTCGCCGCTCCACAAGTCGTCGACAGGACTGCAAAACTCCATCCCCGGTTCAAATCCGGGCGGCACCTCCTATCTCACTTATGTGCCATCGGCCCGAATCCTCCGCGTCGTGGGGAATATGAACATCGATGATGGTCGTTATCGAGAGGGATCCGGATCGATAAACCATGCGTTAGCGCACGCTTAGCTCGGTAGTTACGGCGCCGTCCACCTGGGTCGCATCAGTTCGCGAAGCAGTAAAAGTATCCGTTTCCGCCCGTGGAGACGAGATTCTGCTGCGAACAGCCCTTTGAACTGTGCGCGGCGTTCCATGAGGTCGGCGCCGCACCGCCGCCCTGCTTGTTGTGGTGGCCGACCATCGCCCCGCCGGTCTCGGCGCTGGTCCAGTTGCCGCATGGCGCATCACCGGTCTGCAAGGTTCCGTCCGCTTGCGACCCGGTGAGGATGTCGTGCTGGTTACCCGGGACAGGCGTGCCTTTCTCGGTCAGCGATGTTTCGCCGCCAAGATTGTTGGCATCGGAATGGAGGTCAGCCACCGACTTGGCGACCACGACACCCTTCGCATTCATCCACGGCCCCTTGCCGATGCGATCGCGCGCGTTCACAGCCGGCTGCCCGGCCGCGGCCGCGGCGCTCAAATACGCGCGCCACGTGCGGTTGCCCGCGCCAGCGGCCGCTGCGAGCGTTTGACAGTGCTTATCGGCGCCGGCGAGTCCACCGAGATTCGCTCCGTTGCCAGGTCCGGCGCTCGTGATGAAAAAACTCATCTGATTCTGCTGCGCAGAGACGCCCAGGGATACGACGGCCGCAAACACTACTATCCCGATTGCGCCTGAAATCAAGTTCGTCATGAGAAGCTCTCCTATTTGAATCACTGGCGATCATAGCGCGGCGCATGCGGACATCAACCAGTTGGGAACCTCGTCGCACACAGCCCGCCAGCAATAACGAGGCATGCGCCCGGATGCAGAGATCCGCTACCAAAAACGCACCTACAGGTGCCCTCATTGCAGCGTGAATCGATCCTGAACCGCGATAGAGATGTTCCAGGTGTTCCCGACGTTCCGGCCTCTGGAACCCGCTCTGGGGTTTCGGGGTCCAATCGGGAGTCGTGTCGCGTTCATTACCGATCCCACTCCATCGCGGACGGATCTGGATATCAGCCTCTCGCGTATCTCCCCGGGCCGAACTCTCTACGCAGGACTTCTCGTTACACCGGGGATACACACCGTTGGAGTTGGGCGAGGGTCACGCTCTTCCCGCACAGCAGTTTCGACCTGCACAGCCTTTTGCGCTCGCGCTGCCCTCGCTCATCTGGCCAACACTCGCTCCACCATCGTGAAGCCGAACCACAGCGGAAGGTAGCCACCGATCACGAGCTGAAACCCCGTAGTCGATACTTCCTCCGTCATCTCGCGAACGTGCCGGAGGTGTCGCCAGAGCGTGAGGATCGGTGCCACGAGCAACACGGAGAGCATGAACCAATCCATAATTCCAAGTTGGGGCCACAGCGTGCCCCGGAGCGTCAGGAGCCGGCTTATCGCCATAGTGAGGCAGATGAAAGCGAAGATCCATATTCCCTCTCTCGTGCGCGTCATGGGTGCCATGCGAGAGAACCCGCCCCAGTAGAAAATTCCAACTACGGCCCCAATCACCACGAGCGTAAATCCGACCCACACTGCCCATTCCACGACTTCCTCCTTTCAGCAACCAAAGACCCGACTTGCCCGACAGGCGAATTCAGTGACAGCCAGATGCCCAAGCCGCGATTATGCCGCAGGGCAAGACAGCAGACGTTCCAGCGCTTCACACAATCAGAGTGCTCACGACGGTCCCATTCGTGCTGACGCCAGGAACCGTTCGCATCCACTCACTGACGTTGGTCCAAAAACGTGATATGGTCCCGGCCTCGACTCGTTTCACGTCGGCAGGCCGCTTCGGCAACCCCCCAAGCCAGGTGACTGTCATGCCGTCAGCACGAACGCAGTGTCCGCAGTGCGCCGGACAGATTGTCGTGACGCTCGATAGAGTCCTCTACTCAGCCAATGCAGACTTTCTCCAGTGTGCTGGGTGCGGCCATCTTTGGCACGTCCCGAAAGGTGAGGAAGGACCGGCGAGTGTGGTGTTACTCGGCAAGAAGACGTTCAAGAGGGCGTCGTAACCCGCTGGCCGACTGGCGGCTCATCGGTCGGGCGTGCGACCTGCGCCGTCGAGGTCCTGCGCCTACTTTGCTTTCGCCACTCTCCCGTATGGCCGCGTGAGTTTGCTCCGGAAGGCCACGAACGGCAGTAGAGCCGCGCCGATCCCCAACCCGAGGACGAGGAGCGTGACGACCAAGATGAATCCCATGGCGTCCTCCAAGGGGCAAGTGTAGGCCAAAATGAAACCGGGGCTGTGCTGTTCTGCAAGAGCAGTCCTCGATGCGACCACCCTTGCTGGTTTGATGTCATGCACGAAGGACAGCGCTGGCGGATGCTAATCAATGACTTTGCATTGCCGAGAATGCCGGATGGTGAGCGAAGACCCGTCACGTCGAAGGAAGAGGCTCGGAAGCGATCGGAGCCACTGTTCTTGGGCGATTCCGCCCACGCCGACAATTGACTCAATCTCGTACGGGCCGACCCGTGCGCCGGAAGTAGACCTCTCGCGAATTAACGCGGGGATATCGGGTGAGACCGCCGGACGGTCAGTGCGGGTGGCGTGTAGGGTGCAAAAACCTGGATCACGCCGCTAAGATGTACTCGCGAATCACACCCCCGAGACGATCGCGACGGTGAACACGAACCGTGGCCGCCGACGCGACCGATGAACGTCGTGGCTCGGGTGGCGCGCGAGACAATGCTCGATGGGGCCGGTGTTCGTTGTAATGGGTCGCGAACACCCCAAGCACACGCTCCATGTGTGCCTGGTTCAGAATGAGCAGCCAGTCGAGGCACTCCGAGCGGATTGTGCGCACGAACCGCTCGGCCACCCCATTGGCTTGGGGGGTACGGAACGGCGAGCGAATGACTTCGATCCCCTCACTCTGGAACACGTCGTCGAACTGGTCGGTGAATTTCTGGTCCCGATCGCGAATCAGGAAGCGCACGGGTTCCGGGCGGCACGCCATCGTCCAGGTCAGTTGGCGAGCGCGTTGAATGACCCACGGCGCACTGGGATGCGCTGTGCATCCGGCCAGATGCACACGACGGCTGCCCAACTCGATGAAGAAGAGAACGTAGAGCCGTTGCAGCCACAGCGTCTCCACCGTGAAGAAATCGACGGCCAACAGGCTGTGCCGGTGTGTGCGCACGAACTCGCGCCAGGTGATCCCCCGACGCGTGCCAGACGGGCCAAGGCCAGCGGCACGCAGCCAGGTGCGCACTGTGGTCGCTGAGACAGATATGCCCAGGCCCTTCAACTCACCGACAATCCGTTGATAGCCCCACCGCGGATTGTCTCGTGCGAGACGGAGCACGAGGTCGCGAATCTCGCGTCGCATCGGTGGTCGACCCCGCTGCGAGAAGGTCCATCGTTTCGCGACCAAGAGCCGGTGCCATCGAAGCAATGTCGCCGGTGTGATGAGGAAGGACTGCCAGCGCTCCCGCGCGAGGCACCGACTCGCGGCGGTGAGGAAGAGCCGGTCGACCGCCGTTAAGGCGGGTCGCTTGCGCTGTCGGCGGAGAATAGCGAGTTCGTGGCGGAGGAGGACGATTTCCAACTCTTTGAAGTCGTTCGACCGTACTCGCAAGGCCGCGAGTTGGAGAAGCCGACGCAGCACCAGGTAGCAGAATGAGACAAGCACGAAGCCTCCGGCGTAGTCGATTCTCCGCATCGGCTCGTGTCTGCTTCATTCCGAGTCCGAGGAAATGAACTGGACCTAAATTTGTGCACCCTTCAGGCTCGCAACCGCTTATACCGACCGCGCTGTACATCGTGGCGCGTGACTAGCGGACTGCCTGCGCCAGCACGATTGCGCGTCAGCGGAGCCATGACGATCCGGTTGGCGAGCGTCAGCGAGCCAAGGGTGTAGCGCTTGAAAAGAGTCGTGTCCGTCATATCGTGCCTATCGCGTTGGTTGACTCTCGAATCAGAAATGCGCGACCGGCATCACTCCTCCAGGAACTGGATGGCGTGCTTCAGGAACCGATCGGGATACTGGAACTGCGCGCCGTGCCCGGCATCGGGATAGATCAGCACGGATTCGATCCGGGTCTGGCCGTGCACAGACTTCGTCACCGGGTTTGAATCGCCGCACTCGCGCTCCGACTTTGAGCACGACCCCAACCTCGTCGTTGCCCAAGATGAGTGGCAGGCGGTAGGGCAGAAGCTGCTTGAACTCGCCCGACCTGATTTTGCAATCGAGCTGGTTCACGCCAGCGGCGTGGACCTGGACCAATACGTCATCCTCCCGCATCACGGGGTCCGGCACTTCGCCAGCCCCTAGGCGCGCGCCGCTTCCGTAACGGTCGATGATGAAGGCCTTCATGGTTATGCGGTCGCGGTGGCGTGATCGACCGACTTGTACCGATCTGCAGCGTGCTGTCGCGAGAGGTTCGGACCCAGGTACAAACGGGCGGCGGTATAGGCCTCCCAGTCCGCGCTCTCCGGCAGCGAAGGAATGGTCACCATTTCGCGACGGTCGAGGCCGACGAGTGCGGCGTCTACCATTTCCTCCACTTCCATGAGCATCGACGCAGGCAAGCTGGCGACGTCAATGCCGGCGCGCGCCCAGAGGGCCGTGCGCGTCGCCCCTGGCAACACCACCTGCACCTGCACTCCGCTGGGGCTGAGCTCCTGGTGGAGGGACAGAGACAAATTCAGGACGTAGGCCTTCGTGGCGCTGTAGATGGCGTTGAACTGCTCCGGTGCGAGGGCCAGCACCGACGAGAGATTGACCAGGATGCCGGCGCCACGGGCCGTGAAAGTGGTCGCCGCGGCCGAGGCGAGACGTGTCACCGCCACAACGTTCAGGTCGATCATGGCCTCCAGGCTGGCGAGATCCCCGCCCACCAGCGGTCCGCCCACGGCAACGCCCGCGTTGTTGACCAGCATCGTGATGGTCGCGTCGCTCCGCAGGCGCTGCTCGACGCGGGTGAGGTCGGCCTCCTGGGTCAGGTCGGCCCGGAACACCTCACTCGTGATTCCGGTGTCTGCTCGCAGCCGCGCCGCCAATTGCTCCAGACGTGGCGCATCGCGTGCGACGAGGACCAGATCGTAGCCACGGTGAGCCAGGCGGTCGGCATAGGTGGCGCCGATACCAGAGGAGGCGCCCGTGATCAACGCGACGCCTCTGTCATTGTGGTGATTCATCGCTGTGCTCCTTCGTATGCGTCTCGTGAAACGCCGGACTGCGGCGCACGATCAGATTGCCCAACGACACCTGCACAAGTTCGTTGTGCTGACGCCGCCTGATATATGATGAGCATCATCATTGTCTGATTATATGACGGTCATCATGTATGTCAAGCCATGGAAAGCCCTAGGAGATCCGTCGACCCCTATGCTTTTTCGGCCGCTCTCCTAGCCTTGAGTCTGCTCCTGCCCAGCGGTGTCTTCGGGCAAGCGGCCCCGGCCGCCGGCCTCGCGGTCACCAGGGACGCGCAGGGTTATCCGACGGTTCGCGCCCACCGTGTCGGCGAAGGCATCGTCGTGGATGGCCGCCTCGCCGAACCCTTCTACAAAACGGTGTCACCGCTTGACGACCTGATCCAGGCGGTCCCCGTATCGCGAGGCGTGCCATCGGAGCGCACGGAGGTCTGGATTGGATTCGACGACGCGAACCTGTACGTCGCCGCCCGCGTGTGGGATTCGCTCGGCGAGGCGGGGTGGATTGCGAACGAGATGCGCCGGGACTCGAACCAACTCCGCTTGAACGATTCTTTCGGGATCTACCTCGACACCTACCGCGACCGCCGTAACGCGGTCGGCTTCTTCGTGACCCCGATCGGCGGCTACGCGGAAGTGCAGATCACCAATGAGGCGACCCCCAACTTCGACTGGAACCCGATCTGGGATGTGGCCACGGGTCGGTTCGACGGCGGGTGGACGGCGGAGATGGTCATTCCCTTCAAGTCGCTTCGCTATCGCCCGGGCGTCGAGCAGATCTGGGGCATTCAGATCCGTCGCTCCGTGCTGCGCAGCAATGAGTGGAGCTACCTCACCGCGGTACCGATCCAAGTGGCGGGGTCCGGGCCCAATGGGGTGTTCCGTGTATCGATGTACGGGGATCTGGTCGGAATCGAGGCGCCTTCGCCGGGGTTGAACCTCGAGGTGAAGCCGTTTGTGACTTCGCGCATCAACACCGATCGGGTCGCGGCTCCCCCTGTCGAGAATGATTGGCTGGCGGACGCAGGTGTGGACGTCAAGTACGCAGTCACGCAGAACCTGACGCTGGACGTCACCGTGAACACCGACTTCGCACAGGTCGAGGTAGACGAGCAGCAGGTGAACCTCACACGGTTCAATCTCTTGTTCCCTGAGAAGCGCGAGTTCTTCCTTGAAGGGAGGGGTGTGTACGACTTCGGGATCGCCCGGTTGGGTTCCTCGGGGCCGGGCGGCGGCGGCGGCGCGGCGCCCACGCTGTTCTACTCCCGGCGGATCGGGCTTCAGGGGAGCGCACCCGTGCAGGTGCTCGCCGGCGGACGACTGACGGGAAAGGTCGGGCCCTTCGACGTCGGCCTGCTCAGCATCCAGACCGCCGAAGACGAAGCGATCGGCGCGGTCTCAACGAACTTCTCCGTCGTCCGCGTGAAACGCGACCTGTTCCGCCGGGGCAACGTCGGAGCGCTGTTCCAGAATCGATCGGCGTCGATCGTGGCGCCCGGCGAGTCCAACAGGGCGTGGGGTGTCGACGGCGCCTTCGGTTTTAACAACGAAGCGAGCCTCGTCACCTACTATGCGCGGTCGCATACTCCGCGTCTTGTCGGGAACGACCAGAGCTATCGGGCCCGGTTCAACTACGATGCCGACCTCATCGGAGGCACAGCCGACTACCTCGTCGTCGGGAACGAGTTCAACCCGGAGATCGGATTCGTGCGCCGCCGCGATTTCCGAAACAGCGCGCTGAGCGCCCGGTTCAGCCCGCGGCCCGCGTCTAATCCGTGGCTCCGGAAGGTGAGTTTCCAGGGAGACGTCAACTATTTCGAGAACGATCAGGCGAGGTACGTCGAGAGCCGGGATCGCAGCGGTCAGATCTCCCTTGATCTCCAAAACGGGGACACGTTCACAGCGAATGCCACGGACACCTTCGAATTTCTGCCCCGCAGTGAGCGAATCTCCGGGGCGCTCTTCGAGTCCGGCCGCTATGCTTGGGTGGACTACCAGGTGAACTACGGGTTCGGTCCGCAACGGCCGTGGCAGGGGAACCTGGGCGTGCAGTGGGGCGGCTTCTACTCGGGTGAGCGGTTCTCCCTCAGCCTCGCGAGCGGCCGAGTAGAGGTCCATCCTCAACTTTCGATCGAGCCGAGTTTTGAATTCAACTGGCTCGACCTGCCGGGGCAGACGCACCCCGGGCAGTACAACCAGCACGTCGCGCGGACGCGTGTGACGTACACGATGACACCACGCGCGTATGTGAGCGGGCTCGTGCAGTACAGCACGGGGAGTCAGACCGTGAGCGGGAACTTCCGGTTTCGGTGGGAGTGGGCGCCAGGGAGCGAGCTATTCGTCGTGTACACGGAAGAGCGGAACACCGCTGCGCTCGGCGAGCGCCGGTCGGAGCTGTCGACGCGTGCCTTGGTCATCAAGATGACGCGGCTGTTCCGGCCGTAGTGATCGGAGACTCCCATCCACCCGTTTCAACCGCAGAGCCCGCGGGATACCTCGGACCACTGTCAAGCAATGAAAAGCCCTAGGAGATCAGGATGAGAGTGAGCAGGGAACAGGCCGCCCGGAACCGGGAACGGATTCTCGACGCCGCAGCCCAGCTATTCCGTGAGCGCGGCTTCGACGGGATCGGGGTCGCGGATCTCATGAAGGAGGCGGGGCTCACCCACGGCGGTTTCTACGGACACTTCTCCTCGAAGGACGACCTGATCGCGCAGGCCTCTGCGCGCGAGCTCACGCGCTCGCTTGCGTACTGGAGCAAGGTCGGCGAGCGTGCGTCAGGTGATCGCCTATCCGCGATCGCCGCGGTCTATTTGACCAGCACACACCGCGACAATCCGGGTGCGGGTTGTGTGCTGGCCGCGCTGGGACCGGACGTGTCGCGACAGGGTCCGGCCGTGCGACGCACCGTCACCGACTATGTGCGTTCCGTGTGCGATCTTCTGGCGAAGCTGGTTCCTGGCAAATCGAAAGCAGCAAGAAGACAGAAGGCCATCAGCACGTACGCGACCTTGGTTGGCGCAATGGTGCTTGCGCGCGCGGTCGATGATCGTGCGCTTTCGCAGGAAATCCTGGACGCCGGCCTGTCGTCTGTTAAAGCCTGATGCGAGCAACCGCTTTACCTCGCGGTGAACGTAGGCGGACGCAAACTCGCCGCTCAGGAAGCACTCGCTGCCTCGGTATCACGAAAGATCGTCCACCACGAATCTGGCGATTGAAGGGACCCACTACCGGACCAAGGGACTGACTCTTGACACGGGAAGATGGCCCTACCATAATCCGGCTTCATGAATCTGCTGAGGATCGGCGGCAACTCCGGCGTTGTGGCACTGACGCCCGACGTGTCGGTCGTGTCGATCCTCGCACTGGTGCTTGGCGTCCTCCTGCTTAGCCTGGGGCTGCTTCTGGGAAGCACCCTCGCCGCCGGATGATGTAGTTCCTACAAGTTCAGCACACAAAGGGCCATCATCCGACAAGGGTGACGGCCCTTTTGCTTTTTGAGGACCTATGGAGCTCGGAGAACTCAAAGTCTTCGTCACGGTCGCCGCCGAACACAGCTTCTCGCGGGCCGCGATCAAACTCTGTCGAACCCAGCCGGCGGTGAGCCAAGCTATCCGCCGCCTTGAAGAAGATCTGGGCGAGCGTTTGTTCGATCGCAGCACGAAGTACGCCACGCTGACGCAGGCAGGCGATGCGCTGCTGCCCGAGGCGATCCGATTGCTCCGAATGGCCGACGAAACGGCGGCAACGATTCGGCAACTCTCGCAGCGCGACCGCGCGGTCCTGCGGATCGGCGGTGATGAACCAGGCGCTCACGTCCTGCTGCCGGCGTTGTCGATCTTCCTCGCCAAACAGCCGCAGGTCAGCATCGAATTCCGGCGCGTGGCCGACCTGGACATCGTCGGGGAAGTCGGAGCGGGAACCATCGACATCGGCGTCACGACCAGGGAACGTGTGCCCGCGCCGTTGTCCTCCGTGCAGGTGCCCGTACTGTCTGCCGGCTTCTGCGTCCTGCTGCCAAAGAGACACCCCTTTGCGTCCTGGCGCGAGCTGCCGATGACGATTCTGCATTCCGACCGCCTCGTCATGCTGGCAGGTGTGCCACTGCCGGCGCCCGCATCGACGTCTGCCACCGATGATTCCTCGCCTCCCACAGGATTGTTTGTCCTCATGCCGGGCGTTGACAGTCTGAAGCAGGCCGTTGCCAACGGCCTCGGCATCGGGATCGTTCCGCGCGCCGTCGTCTCGAGTCTCACCGCCTCTGCGGAACTGGTCGTGATTCCCCTGTCGGCGGCGCGGGCAGCCAGCGCGCTGACGCTCGTCTACCGCGACAACGACGGACAGCCAAATGCTGTCGAGGACTTCGTCGAGGCCCTGCGGAGCACGGGCGAGGACCGCGCCTCGCGAAAAGCCCAATCGCCATGAGGGCGTCGAGGTGAACCTCTCCTACGTTCACGGCGTCGAGACCAGGCTGGAATATGCGCTGACCCATTCGGGTGTGAGCGTGCTCATTACCGCTCAGGGGGTTCCGCTAGTTCAGAAGTTCAGGATGCGGGAGATTACCGTGGCGGAGTTGACCACCGTTCGGGCGAACAACGTGGAGCCGACCTGAGGGTCGCGCAGGAGGAGACAACGTGCTGACAAGAGTCTCGTGGCTCATACCGGCAACGATCCTGTTCGGCAGCCACGCTGCGTATGCGCAGCAAGGGTGCGAGAACCTGGTGAACCTGAAGCTGTCCTACACGCTCATCACCTCGGCGGCGAGCGTGGCGGAACGCGCCGCACCCTCGCCTGCCGCTCCAGGCGCGCCGCCAGTGGCTCCTGGCGCGGTACCCGCTCATTGCGACGTTCGCGGCGTGATACGTCCGAGCCGCGATTCTGAAATCAAGTTTGCGCTCTGGCTGCCGGCGGCTTCCGCCTGGAATGCCAAGTACCGGCAGGAAGGCAACGGTGGCTGGGCAGGCGCTATCAACACCGCCTCCTTCGCAGAGCCGCTGCGCCGCGGTTACGCCGTAGCCGGCACCGACGATGGCCATGAAGGGGGCGGCGGCGCGAACTGGGCAATCGGGCATCCGGAGAAGCTGATCGACTTTGGGTATCGCGCCGTGCATGAAACCGCGATGCAGTCCAAAGCGATCATCCGCGCGTTCTACGGCCGGGACCCGGAGCGAAGCTACTTCAACGGCTGCTCCGACGGCGGCCGCGAAGCGCTGATGGAGGCGCAACGCTTTCCGGAAGACTTCAACGGCATCCTCGCCGGCGCCCCGGCGAACAACTGGTCGCGCTTGTTCACAGCGTTCGTGTGGAACGAACGCGCGCTCCTGGCCACGCCGGACAGCGCGATCCCGCCCGCCAAGCTCCCTGTCATCCAGCGCGCCGTCATGGCCGCATGCGATCGTCTCGACGGCGTGGCTGACGGCGTGATCGAGAATCCCCGCGCCTGCACGTTCGATCCGGCCGTGCTCGTCTGCAAGGGAGCGGACGCGGCCGATTGTCTGCCCAAGGCCCAGGTCGATGCGCTGCAGAAGGTCTACGAGGGACCGCGCAACCCACGCACCCAGGACCGCCTTTTCGTCGGACAGCCGCCCGGGACGGAAGCGGTGCCGGGCAGCTGGGGCACGTGGATCACGCCGGCGAACGCCGCAGGCGCCATCCAGTTCGCGTTCGGCAACAGCTACTACGGGGCGGCGGTATTCGAGGACCCGAAGTGGAATTTCCGGATGCTCGACTTCGATCGCGACGTGAGCATCGGCGATGCGAAGGCGGGACCGGTCCTCAACGCGACCAGCCCCGACCTGCGGTCATTCCGTGCGTCAGGCGGGAAGCTCATTCAGTACCACGGGTGGGGAGACGCCGCCATTCCAGCGCCGAGTTCGATCGAGTACTACGAGACCGTGCGCGCCTTTCTCTCGAAATATCCGGATGCGCGCACGCCTGGCGCTCCACCGACCGAGGATTTCTACCGGCTGTTTCTCGTGCCCGGAATGGCGCATTGCGGTGGCGGCTCGGGCCCGAACAGTTTCGGCAACGGGGGCGGTGGAGCGGCGACCAGCCGGGATCCTGAGCGCGATATCTTCACCGCACTGGAGCGATGGGTCGAGCGAGGCGTCGCGCCGGAACGCCTGGTCGGCACCGGACGCGCCACCGATGATCCCTCGAAGCCGCTCACCCGGCCGCTGTGCCCCTATCCGCAGGTGGCGCAATACCGCGGCTCGGGCGACGTGAACGACGCTGCGAACTTCGCCTGTGCCGCACCGTCGTCGAGATAAGAAGATGACCGACCCCAACCCCGTCCTCATCTTTGACACCACACTGCGCGACGGCGAGCAGTCGCCCGGCTGCAGCATGACGCAGCTGGAAAGCTGCGGGTAGCGAAGGCGCTCGCGGAACTCGGGTTGACGTGATCGAAGCCGGCTTCCCGATTGCCTCGAGGGGCGCTTGGGAATCGGTGAATCTTGTGGCTCGCGTGGTACGCGGTCGGATCACCGAGGGCCTCGCGCGTTCTAATCAAGACGACATCGACGCTGCGTGGCGCGCGTTGAAGGACGACGCGCGTCCGCGCATCCACGTCTTTCTCGCCACCAGCACGATTCATCGCGAAAACAAACCAACATGGAAAAGGAACAGATCGTCCAGATCGATGAATTCCAAATTCAGATAGTTGCAGGTGTCGGTGGCCGTCGGCCACAAACGCCGAGCAAGTCTTTGAAGAGGTTAGTCTTGCGGGGAGATTCTTGTGGTTGCGGGGGCGCGCAACCCGCTGAATTTGGAGTTCTCCTGGGGCGCGGCATAGCCTCTGTCCGACGAACGGTGCCGCAGAAACGTGCCCGATCAACCCATGCGGCGGCGCGTCACCCGGGGTGACGAGCAGCCGTGTCCCGAGCAGTGTGGATCCTCAGTGCGCCCTCAATGCAAGCGATCGGCACACCAGATGTCGAGTCCACCAAAGCCTTCGGGCCGAAACGCCATGAAGCAGACCTCCTTCCCGTTATGGCTAAACGTCGGCATCGCCTGGAAGAACGGCGAGGTCAGCGTGTCGACGTTGATCGACGTACCCCAGGGCCCCGACTTCTCCTTGCGCTGGACCACGCAGATGTCGATCTGGCCTACGTTGCCGGGCCGGCCCGACGAGAAAAACAGTTGCTTCTCGTTTTGACTGATGGCTGCGCCGAATTCGGGTCCCACGGTGTTCACCTCTGCGCCCACGTTTACTGCCGGCCCAAAGTCTCTTCCCACATTGCCCCGTGTTGCCATCCAGATATCGAAATCGCCAAGGCCATCCGGCCGGACCGAATCCCAGTAGAGAGTCTTGCCGTTGGCTGAGATGCTTGGCTGGCCCTCGAAGTACGGAGTGTTGACGTTGGGGCCGAGATTCTGCGGCGGCTCCCACGGATCGTCGATGGACTCGCGCGTTGTGACATACAAATCCCCCTGTCCGAGCCCGCTAGGCCGGCTGGAGGAAAAGTACAGCGTCAGCCCGTCGAGCGACAGGTCAGGGGAATAATCGCCAAAACCGAGAGAGTTGATTGACGGTCCCAGATTCCGGGCCGGACCAAACGGCTGCGCGGTCGTCTCACGGGTGGCGATGTAAATATCCTCATCGAGCTGCCCGAGGCTATTCAGGCGTGCGGAGCCGAAAAGTAGCGTCAGACCGTCCTCCGAGAGCTCCGGCCCTCCGTCGAAGTTCTGTGTGTTGATGAGCGGGCCGGCATTCACGGGCTGGTCGTAACACAATCTGGGACCGGCCGCGCAATCGAGCGTCCCCTGCGGTCCGGATTGGCCCGCCGCGGACGAGAGGGTACCAAGCCCCGCAATCACGGTCAGCAGCAGTTGTTTTTTCCCGAACCGGCGTGACGTCATGGCGTGCCTCCGACATCAGTCATCGAAATGAGAAGAGACCAAGGGCCCTCGATGGCTCTCGGTTTTCCGCTATCATCTGGACCGGCGGATGCCGATGTCTTGACGACGCGCTGACGGATCGCTGACGAAACGATGGCGGCAGGGCGGCCGCAGATTTCATGGGGCAATTTTCAGTATTCCGGTTCGGCGATTTAGTGCTGGACGGGTCCCAGCGCCGCCTGCTCCGCTCGGGCGAAGACGTCTATCTTCCGCCGAAAACATTCGAGCTCCTGCTGCATCTCCTCCAGAATAGAGGTCGAGTCCTCACCAAGGATGAACTGCTCGAGGCTGTCTGGCCGGACGTGAACGTCGTCGAGAACACCTTGGCCCAGCGGATTCGGGAAATCCGTGAAGCGCTCGGCGACGGCGCTCACGGTGGGCGGTTCATCAAGACGGTTCCCAAAGTTGGCTATCAGTTCATCGGGGAGCTCGACGACGAGCCGCCCGGTGTCATGGCGCCGCCAGCCATCGCGAGCCGGGAGCCGGCAGGCACTGTGCCGATTACCGCCCGACGCGATGTTGAAACCAACGTTCCCGCGAACAGGCGTCTGAAACTCCAGCTGCCGGTCGCGATCGCGTGCGTGATGCTGGTCGGACTGGTCGGTGCCGGGTACTTCGTCGCGACGGCACGACCGGCGCAGCCTCCAGGCTCGCCTGCCGGGGTCACGTCGATCGCGGTGCTGCCCTTCAAGCCGTTAGTCCCCGAAGGCCGCGATGCCGCGCTGGAACTGGGCATGGCCGACAGTCTGATAATGAAACTCGGAAGCCTCCGGCAGATTACCGTGCGTCCCCTGAGCGCCGTCCGCCGGTACACGGACGTCGAGCAGGACGCCGTGAAGGCTGGTCGAGAATTGCGTGTCGAATCAGTACTAGAAGGTCACATCCAGAGGCTGCAGGATCGGATCAGAGTGAGCGTAAGTCTGCGTCGCGTTCGCGATGGACAGCAGCTATGGGCTGATCGGTTCGATGAGCAGTGGACGGGCATCTTCACTGCCCAAGACGTGGTCTCACAACGGGTCGCGGTGGCACTGGCTCTCGCGCTGACCGGCGAGGAGCAACGCCGCCTGACCAAACGCTACACCGAGAATCCGGAGGCTTATGACGCCTACGTCCGGGGCCGCTATTTCTGGAACACCGGAACCGCTGAGGGACTTAGAAAGGCCATCGAAGACTTTCAGCGGGCGATCACACTCGACCCGGGCTACGCGCTCGCCTTTGCCGGGCTGGCGGACTCGTACAACTTGCTTGGCAGCTACGGCGAAATGCCGATGCGGGGCTCGCACCCGAAGGCCAGGACGGCGGCGTTGAGAGCGCTGGAACTGGACGACCAGATCGCTGAAGCGCATACGTCATTGGGCGCAATCATCACTGGCTACTATTGGGAATGGCCAGAGGCCGAGAAGCACTTGAGACGGGCCCTCGCTTTGAATCCCGACTATGCGACGGGACACGAGTGGTATTCGGAGTACCTATCGCGGATGGCGCGGCACGAGGAGGCCATTCGAGCGGCGCAGCGTGCGCAGGAGATTGACCCGGTCTCGCTCAGGGCGAATTCGCACGTGGCGCTGGCCTTCTACCGAGCGGGGCAGTATGACGATGCGATAGCGCAGTCACAGAACACGCTCGAGCTGAATCCCGATCTCTTTACTGCACACGTGATATTCGGATTGAGCCTGGTACAAAAGAGGATGTACGGGGAAGCCATCGCGGAGTTACAGAAGGCGAGAGTGGTGACGGGCAACAGCCCGGACAGCGTAGGTCTGCTCGGCTATGGTTACGGGATGGCGGGTATGAAAGGCGAGGCGCGACATGCGCTCAAAGAGTTAGACCAACTGTCACGGCATAACAGGTACGTCTCGCCCTTTTGCAAAGTGATGGTCTATATCGGCCTCGGCGAGAAGGATCGCGCGTTCGAGTGGCTGGAAAGGGCGTATGAGGAACGAATCTGGCATTTGGGAGTGCTTGCCGCTGACCCGATGTTCGACCCGCTGCGGTCAGACCCGCGATTCACAGACCTGATCCGGCGGATGAATCTCACGCCGGCGGCTCAATCGTAGCCGCAGTCGCCGAGGCGCTGTATTGCAGCAAGTCGGGCACCAATCCAGGTCATCGTCCAAATGACGGCTTGGCCAAAGACGTCGAAGGTCGTCCTCGGTCAGCTGTGAAGCTGCTCCAGGATCCCGAGATAGGCCTCCCGAAACGGCCCTCACGCTGAAGCCGCCAACGACTCCAGCCTCTTGAGCGTATCGGGGTACTTCCGCACCAACCAGATTAAGGCAGCGGCCTGCTCATTCGGCTTGCTTCGGCCTTGTTCCCACCGCTCGAGCGTCCGCGGGTTCACGCCAATCTTGAATGCAAACACGTGGCGCGACATCTTGAGCGCCTCGCGCGTCTCGCGGACGACGTCCGCGTTGATTGGCGGAACCGTGATCGGCTGCACCTCTCGTGTCTTCAAGGTGAGCCGCCCTTCGCGGTGATCCCGCATTGCCTCCACACCCGACATGAGTTCTCGGAAGAGGCTGCGCTTTTTTCGAGAGACGGATCGCTTCTTCGCTGCCATTAGTTCACTTCCTTCGTAGCCGGCGTCGCGCGGCACGGCGCGCAAGTTCGGCCTCGAGAGCCACCTTCAAAGCCCGTTTCTCAGCGGCGCTCAGGTCGGCCATTTCGTCCTTGTCGTAGAGCGTCATGAGCCAGATCTGAGCATCTGCCGAAAGGTGGTAGTAGATCACCCTGAGGCCACCACGCTTGCCCTTGCCTCGGCGCCGATCGGCCCATCGCAGCTTACGAAAGCCGCCGGTGCCCGGCATAACATCGCCCGCCTCCGGATCCCCAGCCAGGAACAGCTGCAACGCTCGATATTCATCGTCCTCCAGGTAGCCCGCGACAATCGCTGTAAACGTGGGGGCCTCGACGAACTCCACGCGATCTAGTATACGCAACTTGCGTATGAATGTCGCGCACAAGAGGGGGAACGCAGACGTGGGAGCAGTGTTCCCCTTCCCTGGCGAGCTGCTCGTTGCCAAGCGCGTGGCCTGGTCAACGTGGTTGCGAGGTGCGTTGATACCGCGATGTTCTTTGCGGTGTGCGACTTCGCTGTGCTGTACCGGGCGGCGCTCTGTGCCGCCCGCGTCGAAGTGAGCGCGGCTGTCAGCAGCAGCGAAGTAGACATCTGGGGCGTGAGCGACCCCCTCTGCCACCCCCCGAACCCGGTCCCGGGCCTCGATCCGTGGGGGTCGCTCACGCCCGGGACGGGTGTCGCTGTCGTCCGGCAGAACCGCGCTCGATCCGTGACATCGCCGAGTGAGCCGCGCGTGTCGCGTGCGATGCCGCTGTTGTTTCCGTCGAACGTGAACACGACTGACAGGTTTTACCGGAAAGCTGCGTTCATATAGGTGAACGCGCACCTCCACCGAATCAAGGCTGAGACGGTCACCGACCGTCACCTCCTGCCTGTCTTCCAACCCGCGCGTCTCGTTCGTCCGGTAGGTTTTCACGCTGAGCGACCTGGTGGCCAACCGATGCGGCCATCACGACAACGGATTGTCGGCGGTCCTCGGCCCAGTCAAGCCACTCCGCTTCGCTCCGTCCGCTCACGCGGCTCCGGGCTTGACAGGGCCTCGGCTGCGCCGAATCTCCGGCGATTACGTGATGGCCATAGGTCTAGCCGACGAGGTGCTCAGCCTTCGACGCACCGATCGACCACTCGGAGGGAGCAGCGGCGTTATGATCCGATCTCGAGCGAAGCGCCATCGACGGACTCGACGCGGAACACCGCGGAGCGCGGCGCACGATCGCCGCGACGAGCCGCTGCGCGTGGTCGTACGCATTCTTGCTCGCCAGGCCGCACGCGAATGGTTCGAGCGGGAAGTTGCCGCACGGAGAGCGGCGCCACACGAGGTGACAGTGCAGTGAAGGTCGCCATCTACGCTCGATAATCCTCGGACAACCAGCGGGACGCCTCGATCGCGGACCAACTCCGGGTGTGCCAGGAGTTCGCAGCTCGTGAAGGCTGGACGGTCGTACAGGAGTTCACCGATCACGCGGTCTCCGGCGCCACACTACTTCGCCCCGGCTTCCAGACGTTGATGCGGGATGCGTTGAATGGACGGTTCGACGCTGTGCTCGCGGAGGCGTTGGACCGTTTCAGCCGGGACCAGGAAGACACCGCGGGTCTCTTCAAGCGCCTCACCTTCGCCGGCGTGAACATCGTCACGCTCGCCGAGGGCGACATCACACACCTCCACGTCGGTCTCAAGGGCACAATGAACGCCTTGTTCCTGAAGGACCTCGCAGATAAGACACGCCGAGGCCTTCGTGGACGCGTGGAGCTCGGGAAGTCGGGAGGAGGCCTCTGCTACGGCTACAAAGTCACTCGCGGGGGCCACCAGGGCGAGATGACGACAGGTGAACGCGAGATCGTATCGCCGGAAGCCGAAGTGATTCGTCGGATCTTCCGTGACTACGCCGCGGGTGTGTCTCCCAAGGCACTGGCGAAGCGGCAGAACGGGGAACGCTGCTCCGGGCCAAATGGCAAGCCCTGGAATCCGAGCACGATTCACGGCAATCCAGCGCGAGGCACGGGAATCCTGAACAACGAGCTGTACGTCGGCCGACTCGTGTGGAACCGGCTGCGCTACGTCAAGGAGCCCGACACAGGCAAACGCGTTTCGCGGGCCAATCCATCCTCGGCGTGGGTGACGACAGCGGTGCCCCACCTGCGCATCGTCGACGACGATCTGTGGGAGCAGGTGAAGGCGCGGCAAGTCGAGATGCGCCGCGTGACTTCGAACGGCGATTCGAAGCGGTTCAACCAGGCACGCCGCCCGAAGTATCTCTTCTCCGGTCTGACGAAATGCGCCGAGTGCGGCGGCGGATACGTCATGTACTGGCGCGACCGCCTAGCGTGCTTCGGCGCGCGTTCTCGTGGCACGTGCATCAACCGCCTGACGATCAGCCGCCAGGAGGTGGAAGAACGAGTCCTCGTGGCACTGCGCGAGAAGTTGATGCGTCGTGACTTGTTCGAGGACTTCTGCCGTGAGTACGTGCGGGAGCTGAATCGTCTCCGAATGGAGCATCGCGCAAGTCTGTCGAACGGTCGCCAGGAGCTGGTGTCCGTCGAGCGCGAAATCCGGAAGCTCATTCAGGCGATCAAGGACGGCGTGCCGGCGCTGTCCATTAAGGACGAGCTCGTGTTGCTCGAAGCGCGGAAGGTCGAACTGCAAACGCGCCTCGACGCACCCGAGATGCCGGAACTGCTGCACCCGCGGATGACTGGCGTCTATCGCGAGAAGGTCGGGGAGCCTGTGCGTCGCCTTGGAGAGCGAGGAGAGCCGCACGGGCGCCGTGGAGGCCATTCGTGCGCTGATCGAGACGATCCTGCTCGAACCAGACGGCGACGAACTGAAGATCACGCTGAAAGGCGACCTGGCGGGAATGCTGAGCGCGGCCAGAGACAGCAAGAGGTCGCCAGATACCGGCGACCTCCTACTCCAAATAAAGCTGGTTGCGGGGGCTCGCAACCAGCGGTACTTGCAGCTGTGGAGCGGAGCAGCGTGACGACTCGGGTGGCTCTGGCCCCAAGTGTCGGATTCGCTCAGACGTTGGGGGCAGTTGGCCTACGGGCTGCAGTGGACTGCAGACGTATCGCGACGTCAGCCAGGCACTCGCGAATGCCGTCGTGGGACTCGAGAGTCAGAGCCTGCCTGAGGACTCGAAGCGACTCGAACAGCGCAGACCGCGCCCGAAGATTACGCCCCAACTCGTTGGGTCCCGTGTCAGGATGAGAGCGGTTCTAGGCTGCGACTTATTGCCGAGTACACTTCTTCCGCGAACCGCGACTACGGTTAGCTCATGGTGCAACCCGATGCTTACGCAAGCCTTTCGCAGAGGTCTCATTGCCGGCGCGTTCCTTCTCTTCGCCTTGGGCGCGGCCGCTCAACGATCCTCTGAAATCGTCATCACGCTCCTCGGGACCGGCACACCGAATCCGCGTCCGGATCGTATGGGGCCGAGCACCCTTGTCGAAGCCGGTGGCCAGCGACTTCTCATCGACGCCGGTCGCGGGACGACGATTCGGCTGACACAGGCAGGAGTCGGGAGCGGGGTGTTGACCGCGATCTTTCTGACGCATCTGCACTCAGACCACATCAATGGTCTGCCGGACGTGTGGTTGACTGGATGGCTTCCTTTTCCTACCGGCGCGAGATCGTTGCCGCTGCGGCTGATCGGCCCGCGGGGCACACGGGCGATGGCGCAAGGGCTGGAGGCCGCGTTCGCCGAAGACATCCGCATGCGCACGTCAGAGGAGCGTCTCCCGCGAAGCGGTGTTGCGTTCGATGTCCGCGAGTTCGACGCCGACACCACCGTGTTCGATGAAGGCGGTGTGCGTGTGACAGCATTCGCCGTGGATCACGGTGGTGAACTTCGACCCGCGTACGGTTTCCGCGTGAGCTACGGCGGGCGTTCGGTTGTGCTGTCTGGAGACACGCGCTTTTCCGAGAATCTGATCCGTCATGCTGGCGACGCCGACGTCATAGTTCATGAAGTGATTAACGCCCCGACGACGGTACAGACGCAGCCCAGCGTCGCGTTCCGCCTCTCCCACCACTCGTCGACGGCTGATGTTAGCCGTGTCCTCACGCAAGCGAAGCCCAGACTGGCGGTGCTTAACCACCTTGCGCTCGTGCCGGATCAAGATGGCCGCTCGCCGACGCCCGAAGCGGTGGCGGCCGCAGTGTCGCAAACGCACAACGGCCGGATCGAGATCGGAGAGGATCTGATGCGCATTGTCGTCGGCGACGCGATAGACGTACAGCGGTCCCGCCCGCGCTAGCATTACCGGACGGAGAGGGTGGGATTCGCAGCAGATTCTGAAATCGCAATCTGCAAGTCCGCAATGTCTATGGACATCTTCGCGCGCGATCGCGACCAATTGTTTGCGTGCCCATCATTTCAGCGTTTTCGCCAGTAGTGCGGTCGCCGCCGAGCGTGAGCAACGGCCACGACCTGGACATGTCGGCTGAACACCCGATAGACGACGAAGAAAGGAAACCGGCGCAGCAGAAAGCGTCTGGTGTTGCCGACGTAAGGAGGCGCGGCTTCCGGCCGCTCACCGATCAACTCCACGGCTCGATCGAGCTCGCGCCGAAAGCGCTCCGCAGCGGTCTCGTTACGCTCGCGGTACCACCTCTCTGCAGACTCGGCTTCGTCGGCGGCGAGCGGGTGGACTTCAACCGCGAGCGAAGGCATCAGCGAGCGGCAAGCCGCCGACGGACTTCCGCCCAGGGAATCGTCTTGACAGCTCCACTATCGAGCTCCGCCACACGCCGATTCACTTCGGCTGCCCAAGCGGCCTCGGCGTCTTCGTCCACCTCGGTGTCGAGGCTGTCGAGTAAGGATCCGACGAGCGCCGCACGGGCCTCGCTCGGGAGCGCCAAAGCCTCCTTGAGAATCTCTGCAGCTTCTCGTTTCACCGTTCAATTCTACGACGTTCGGGTACCGCGAGAGCGGTCGCGTGCGGGTCGCTAACGAGCTTCAGAAACGAACTCTCTCCTGTCACAAGCTACGAAAGCGAAGAAAAAGAGAGGGGAACGCAGACTCGGGAGCAGCGTTCCCCCGTCCCTCGCGCACGGCTCGCGCGCGAATGCCTCGACAGAATCACCTCTTTGTCGCACGGCGATTTGCCGATCTCTCTCACTGTGAGGGACTTCGCTGCGCTACGCCAGGCGGCGCCTTGTGCCGCCCATATCCCCCTTGGCGCGGGTGTCAGCAGAAGCGAGCAGGCATCTGGGGCGTGAGCGACCCCCTCTGCCACCCCCTTCTTCGCCCCATGGTCCAGTTCGAGGGGTCGCTCACGCCCCCGACGCATGTTACGTTCGTCCGGAGGAACCGCGCGTGTCCGTGACGCTGTCGAATGCGCCGCACGATTCAAACGCCGGTCGCGCCCGCGTTCACGTGCGCCGTTCGCGCAGATGACAGGTTTTGGCTGGAACTCGCGTTCATATAGGTGAGCGCGCACTCGCTCCGAATTCTGACTGCGGCGGCCGTTGATCGCCGCCTCCTGCCTTTGTTCCACCAGCGCGACTCGATCGCCTTGCGAGTTCGCCGACGTGCGCTAAGGTCGCGTGTACCGCGGCCATCACCACGCGAGATTGTCCGGCGGTCCGCGGCCCGGTCAAGCCACTCCGCTTCGCTCCGTCCCCTTCGGGGCTATCGGGCTTGACCGAACCGCGGCTCCGCCGGGGACTTGGCTGTTACGTGATGGCCTTCAGGCTGACCGTCGCACTCATGCGGAACGCTTCGGTTCATCCTCGAAGGAGTCGCGGCGTTATGATCCGATCTCCAGAGCAGCGCAATCGACGAGCGCGACTTGGGAGGCCTCGTCCGCCGCGAGATCATTGTGATGTACCGCTTCGCACGTTCGTGCGCACGCTCGCTCGACAGGCCGCACGCGAACTGGTCGCGCGCGAGCTGGCGATGCAACGGCACGATCGGCCTGAGGTGACAGTGCAATGAAGGTCGCGATCTACGCTCGGTACTCCTCGGACAACCAGCGAGATGCCTCGATCACGGACCAGCTCCGCATCTGCCGCGAGTTCGCTGCCCGCCAGTGTTGGACGGTCGTCCAGGAATTCACCGATCACGCAATCTCCGGCGCGACGCTCCTTCGTTCAGGTTTCCAGGCGCTGATGCGCGATGCCTTGAACCGCCGATTCGACGTCGTGCTCGCTGAATCGCTGGACCGCTTCAGCCGTGACCAGGAAGACACCGCTGGTCTCTTCAAGCGCCTCACCTTTGCCAGCGTAAGCATCGTCACGCTCGCCGAAGGCGACATCACGCATCTGCACATCGGGTTCAAAGGGACGATGAATGCGCTGTTCCTGAAGGATCTGGCCGAGAAAACGCATCGTGGACTGCGTGGGCGCGTGGAGAGCGGTAAGGCTGGCGGCGGGCTGTGTTACGGCTACCGCGTGGTGAAATCGCTGGCCGGTGGAACCCTCACGACTGGCGAACGAGCAATCGAGCCAGGGGAAGCTGCCATCGTGGAACGCATCTTCCGGGAGTACGTCGCAGGAATCGCGCCGAAAGCGATTGCGAAGCGGCTGAATCAGGACGCGATCGCCCGGACCGTTCGGCGGGACCTGGAGTCCAAGCACCATCCACGGCAACCCGAAACGCGGTACAGGGGTCCTGAACAACGAGCTGTACATCGGTCGCCTGATCTGGAACCGGCTGCGGTACGTCAAGAATCCGGATACCGGCAAACGCATCTCGCGGCTCAATCCGAAGGCAGAGTGGACCACCAAGGAGATTCCGGCCCTCCGGATAGTGAGCGACGAACTCTGGAACGCCACGAAGGACCGCCAGAGCGCAACGCGACGAACGATCACCCGCGCCGGCAACATCGGTTTCGCAAGGCGGCCTCAGTATCTGTTCTCGGGGCTGTCGAAATGCGGTGTCTGCGGTGCTGGGTTCATCATGGCTGGCCGCAACCGTCTCGCATGCTTCGGCGCTCGCGAGAAGGGCACGTGCAGCAACCACCTCACCATCAGACGAGACGAAGTTGAAGCGAGGGTCCTCAAGGCTCTCGAGGACAAGCTCCTGAACCAGGAGCTCTTTGAGGAGTTCTGCGAAGAATTCACGCGCGAGATGAACCGGCTGCGAATGCAACATCGCGCCAGCTTCTTGGCTGCCGAGCGTGAGATCGAACGCATCGAGGCCCGCCGCAAGAAGCTGATCGAGATGGTGATGGAAGGCGTGTCGCCTTCAGTGGTGAAAGATGAGCTGAACGCGAACGCGGTCAGGCGGGAACAATTGGAAACCCAGCTCGCTTCCACAGAGGAGCCGCCGCCACTCCTACATCCGGAGATCGCCCGCATCTACCGCACGAAGGTCACAGAGCTCGCGAAGGCCCTCCAGCAGTCGGACAGCCGGTCTGAGGCCATCGAGGCGCTGCGCGGCCTCGTGGACGCCATCGTGCTCACGCCAGACCAGGCGGGCGAGACGCTTCAGATCGAGTTAAAGGGGAACCTCGCGGCCATGCTCGGGGCGACCGTGCAAACGAAGAGGTCGCCGGAATCCGACGACCTCTCGCTGCAAGTTGCGATGGTTGCGGGGGGGGGATTTGAACCCCCGACCTTTGGGTTATGAGCCCAACGAGCTACCGGACTGCTCCACCCCGCGTCATGGCGTGCGCCGAAACTCTCCGAACGTCGGTTGTAGCGGAACGCTCGCGAATCTTTCGGATGTTCAGGTCAACCCTGAGCGCTGTGTCTCAGCAACCAGAACCTACCTACTGTAGCACGCTGCTTCGCGCAGGGTAAAGCGAGGCCGCCCGCTCCGCCGTATCTCAACGTCGCTGAGATGCGATTTTTCTGCGCGATCCGCGAATCGTTCGGAGAGGAAGGCTTTCCAGCCACGTGAAGCGCTGAGCGATGAGGGCTGACTTCGGGACTACCGCTCCGGATTCGTGGGGCGGTCTTTGAGGATGAACAAATGCTCGCCCGGCTTGATCAGCCCGAGCTCGCGGCGAGCCAGATCTTCGATTGCGGCGGGGTCGCTGCGAAGGCGCTTGGCCTCTTCGCGAAGCAGCCCGTTCTCGGCCCTGGCGCGCCTGATCGCCTGTTCGAGCACCTCAAACTCCTGACGCTTCTTCATGGTCTCGAGCAACCCTTTCTCCCCGACCAGCGCATCGACGAAGACCACGCAGCCGATCAGGAGCAGCGCGTACTCAATCGCCCGTCGTCCACGGCGTCGTGCCGTGTTGGTGCTCGAGCGAGAGGGAGAAGAAGCCTTTTTCACGACCTGATCGTGCGAGAATAGCGCGTTTTTTGAAGAAGTACACCTGTTAAGTACCAAAAGGGATCGAAAAGTACAAGAAAAACGTGAACTCCACTGCCAACCTCGACGTCCGGATCGCCCTGACCACGATCGGATCAGAAGCTGACGCGATCGCATTGGCCAAGACGCTCGTCGATGAACGGCTCGCAGCCTGCGTGAATGTGCTGCCTCCGATGATCTCGATCTACCGGTGGAAGGGATCCGTTGAGCAGGATAAGGAGCATCAGATCGTGATCAAGACCACGGCTGATCGGTTGGCCGCGCTCGAGGCTCGGCTCCGACAGCTCCACCCCTATGAGCTGCCTGAATTCCTGGTGGTCGATCCGGCCGGGGGAGGCTCAGCCTACCTGGCGTGGGTGAAGGAGTCGGTCGTTCCCTGAGCCGATTTGCGTCGACCTGGCACCTCACGAAGTGGAGGTCGAAGCACATGCGTCTTCCGACCCTGCTTGCCCTGGCGTTCCTGCTAAGCGCAGGAAACGCTTTCGCGCAATTGAATGACATCCGGCCGGCGCCCGCTGTCGAGTTCCTTGTCGGATATGCAGGTTTCGTGGACGACGCAACGATCGATCACGGGATCGTCGGAGCAGCGGCGCGTCTGTATCTCACGCCGCGAGTGGCCGTCGGCCCCGAGTTCGTCTACATGCGCGGGCCCAACTCGGATCGCGATCTCTTTCTCACCGGGAACCTGACCTTCGACGTCCTGCCGCCGCGACATGGCAAACCCAGGCCAGTCACGCCATTCCTGGTGGCCGGCGGCGGCTTCTTTCAACACCGCGATCGATTCGGTCCCTTCGACTTCACCTCATACGAGGGCGCGTTCACGGCGGGTGGGGGAGTTCGAGGCTGGGTGACGGATCGCGTCTCTGTGCTGGCTGACGTCCGCTTTGGATGGGAGCTGCACGCGCGCGTCAACGCGGGGATTGGGATCGGGTTGTAGGTTGGCGGGTCCGTAGAACAGAACCCGACCTACCGAGCCCGGGCGCCGCGATACTTCACGAACTCCACGACCATCGGCAGCAGCGACACGACGACGATGCCAAGCGCGACGAACGAGAAGTTGTTCTTGACGACGGGCACGTTGCCGAACAGGTATCCGGCACCAATGCAGATCCCCACCCAGGCGATGGCGCCCGTCACGTTGTATAGCGCGAACACGGCGTAGGACATCTCGGCGACACCGGCGACGAAGGGAACGAAGGTGCGGACGATCGGCATGAACCGTCCGAGCACGATGGCCTTGCCGCCTTGCCGCTCGAAGAAGTCGTGCGCGCGCGCGATGTAGTCCGGATTGATCCAGCGCCTCCATGTCGGATGGGTTTTCGACAATTCGATCACCCGCAGGCCCGCCGATCGCCCAATGGCGTAGTTGACCGCATCGCCGGCAACCGCGGCTGCCAGCAGCAGAATCACAGCCACCCAGATGTTCAGCGCCCCGGTCGCAGCCAGCGCGCCGGTGGCAAACAGAAGTGAATCGCCGGGCAGGAACGGCGTCACCACCAGTCCCGTCTCGGCAAACACGATGACGAACAGGATCGCGTAGATCCAGACACCGTAGTTGGCGACGAGATCGAGAAGATAGCGGTCGACGTGAAGAAGCAGGTCGGTGAGTTCGGCCACGCAGTGTCCTGGTGAGTGTCAGACGCGGGCGAGCGCCTGCTCGAGATCTTCCCTGAGATCGTCGACGTCTTCGATGCCGACTGAGATCCGCACCATGTCCTCAGTCAGGCCGATCTGAAGGCGCCGCTCCGGCGGCACCGACGCGTGCGTCATCGACGCGGGATGCGAGATCAGCGTTTCGACGCCCCCCAGACTTTCAGCCAGCGACATCAGCCGGACGCTGTTGAGCAGTGTGCGCGCCCGCTCCAGCGAGCCGAGCTCGAAGGCGATCAGGCCACCGAACCCGCGCATCTGCCGGCGTGCCAGATCGTGCTGCGGATGCGTCGGGAGTCCCGGGTAGTAGACGCGCGTCACTTTCGGATGCGCCGCGAGATACTCGGCCAGTACCTGCGTATTCGAGTTGTGACGCTCCATGCGGAGCGCCAACGTCTTGGTCCCGCGCAGCACGAGCCATGCGTCCATCGGTCCGAGTATCGCGCCCTCGGCGTTCTGGATGAATTTCAGCCACTCGATGTCGACGTCACGCACCGCGACGACGATTCCGCCGACGCTGTCGCTGTGGCCGTTCAGAAACTTCGTCGTGCTGTGGACCACGAGGTCGGCGCCGAAGTCGATGGGCCGCTGGATCGCCGGGCTGGCAAACGTGTTGTCCACGACCACCATGACGTCACGAGCGTGCGCGATCTCGCAGGCACCGGCGAGGTCGGTGAGTCGAAGCACCGGGTTGGTCGGTGTCTCGAGGAACAGCATCCGCGTCTCGGGACGAATGGCGGCCTCAATGGCCTGCAGATCGGAGGTATCGACGTAGGTGAAATCGAACTGATACTTCCGCAGCACGCGCTCGAACAACCGATATGTGCCGCCGTAGGTGTTGTCGGTGACGACGACATGATCGCCTGCCTTGAGAATCGTCATCACAGCCCCGGTTGCCGCCATGCCTGAGGCAAACGCAAACGCGGCTCGACCGTTTTCGATGGCAGCGAGATTGGCCTCGAGCGCGCTCCGCGTCGGGTTCTGCGTGCGCGCGTACTCGTAACCTTTGTGCTTGCCCAGTGCCTCCTGCACGTAGGTCGAGGTCTGGTAAATCGGCGTGATGATCGCGCCAGTGGACGGATCGGGTTCCTGGCCCGCGTGGATGCAGACGGTACTGAATCGAGCGTTGTCGCGCAGCTTCACGATGATTGGAAGGGTACTCTAGACTAGCTGGCAGCTGCCACCATTCACACCTGACACCGTGCCCACCTCACGCCTCGACGCTGTGCGCGCCTGGCTGACGCGGACGTTTGCCGGCCGTCTGCTCATCGCAGGCGTGGTGCTGAAGCTCGTCGCATGGGTCGGGCTCCTCATGCAGCTGGGGCCCGGACTGTTCGGCGCGATCGATACGCTCGGTGGCCTGTCGATTCTCGTCAGTGCGCTGGCGATCGGCTATCGCGTCTACGTCCTCGCGCGGCATCGCCTGCTGTGGCGCGTTCGTCGGAAGCTGATTCTCTCGTACGTCTTCATCGGCGTCGTGCCGGTGCTGCTGGTGGCGATCTTTTTCACGCTTGGCGGGCTGCTGTTCTTCTTCAACGTCAGCGCGTTCATGCTTCGCAATCACGTCGCGTCGGTTGTGGACGGCGCACGGTTTCTCGCGCAGGCCGCTGCGCCGACGTTTGACCGGGCGTCTCCAGCGCCGCAGCTCACGTCTGGTCTCGTGATGCGACAGAATGCGGCGGCGGAGAGGTATCCACTCGTCTCCTACGCCCTCGTGCCATCCGACAGTCGCTGCAGCAGCAGCGACGCGAGCTCGCCTGCGCCACAAGTCGACGCGGGACCCTGGAGCCATGTTGAGCCGCCGCAAGGCATCCCATCGTGGGTGCCCTGCAGCGGATTTGCGAGCCTCATCACTTATCAGGCAGAAGGCGGCACCGCGCTCGCCGCACGCGCCATCACCTGGCCCCCCGGCTTCAAGTCCGCGCTCGTCGTCGACATCCCCTTCGGCGATGCGTTGATTCGTGAGTTTCACGATGAGATGGGCATCACGATCGAGTCGTACTCGATCGTGGAGCTGGCTGATCGCAGTGATAAATCCACTGCAAACGAGCGGAGAGGGCGGCTGGTCGTCGGTCCCGTGAACCTGCGGCTCGGCCAACAGGAGGAGCCGCTTGAATGGGTCGCGTTCCTCGACTATACCGACTGGAAGACTGGCGCGACGAGCCCTCTGACGGTTGGCTTCCGGATGGGGCCGGCGGCGGTCTACCGATATCTCTCCGGGCCTTCATTCGCGCCGCTCGATAACTACAACCTCGGCCAGATCTTCCTGATCCTCCTCGCGGTCATCGCCGGTCTGTTCCTGATCATCCAGGCGGTCGCGCTGGTCATGGGGCTGTCGCTCGCGCGATCGATCACCGGATCGGTGCACGAACTGTTTGCCGGCACCGAGCGCGTGCGCCGCGGTGATTTCATTCACAAGATCGCGATCCGGTCACGCGATCAGCTTGGCGAGCTGGCGGGGTCGTTCAACTCGATGACGGCCAGCATCGAAGGGCTGCTGCTCGAGAAGGCGGAGAAGGAGCGCCTCGAGCAGGAGCTCAAGATCGCGCGCAGCATCCAGATGTCGCTGCTCCCGCAAGGCCCGCTGCAGATGCCCGGCGTGTCGCTGTCAGGGTATTGCGAGCCCGCACGCGAAGTCGGTGGTGACTACTACGACTTCCTGCCGCTCGAAGACGATCGTCTCGGGATTCTGATCGCCGACGTCGCCGGGAAGGGCACATCCGCGGCGCTCTACATGGCGGAGCTCAAGGGCCTGGTGCTCTCCCTCAGTCGCCATCACGTGTCGCCGCGCAAGATGTTGATCGAGGCGAACCAGATCATCTCCAAGCACCTCGACTCGCGCAGCTTCATCACGATGACCTATGCCGTCGTTGACCTTCGCGCCCGGACGATCACCTGCGCGCGCGCCGGCCATTGTCCGCTGGTGTACGTCCCTGGGCCTGACGCGCCTTCGCGCACTCCGCAGGTCCTGACACCGGAGGGCATGGTCCTTGGGCTGCAGTTCGATCTGGGAGACACTTTCGAGCGGGTACTCGAAGAAGTGACGCTGCCGCTCGGTCGCGGCGATCTCTTCGTGTTCTACACCGACGGCATCAGCGAGGCGATGAACGCGCAGGGCGACTGCTTTGGCGATCAGCGGCTCGTGGATCTGGCCGGGCTCAATGCGGATCTGAAGTCGGACGATCTGCGCGCGTGCATTCTGGGCGACGTCCACGCCTTTGCCGGTGATGCCGCGCAGCACGACGACATGACCATGGTGCTTCTCAAAATCGATTAGTGAATTGTGATTCTGGATTGTCGAATCGTTGGTGACTGTTGATCGGCGACTTGGGATTGCGAATCGACCCTGAATCATCAATCGACAATCAACAATCCTCAACAAATCGATAATCAAAGATCAGCCACTCAACAATGACACCTACTGTCGTCTTCGCCACATCGTCAGACATCGAGGCCAGCGTCGTCATTGCGCTGCTCGACAGTCAGGGCATTGCGAGCTTTCGCGTGTCGGGGCAGACCCACTCGGTGTGGCCGATGGCGGTGAGCTCGCTGGGAGAGATCCGCGTCGCTGTCGCCGAAGAACTGGCCGACGAGGCGCGTCGCATCATCGACAGTCATCGGCAGGACGTCGGCGCGAAGGTTGTCAGGCTTCGCGACGAATTCGACGAGCTACAGGTGCGCATCGGGTACCGTTTCCGCGATCGCGGACTGCTCGAGCACGCGCTGACGCACAAGTCGCGTGCGGCCGAGGACGCATCAGGCGGGGTCGCTGACAACGAGTCGCTGGAGTTCCTGGGCGACGCGGTGCTCGGGCTGGTGGTGGCCGACGTGCTGTTCCATCAGTACCCCGACTACGACGAAGGACAGAAGTCGAAGGTGAAGGCAGCGGTGGTGTCCACGCAGTCGCTGGCGCGGCATGCGGAGCATCTTCGTCTTGGCGACCATCTGATCCTCGGCCGGGGCGAGGAGAAAACCGGCGGGCGCTTCAAGCAGGCGCTGCTCGCCGATGGGTACGAAGCATTGATCGCGGCCTTGTATCTCGACGGTGGGCTCGACGCGGCAGAGGCATTCCTGCGCCGCGAGTTGAAGGATGCGCTCGACGAAGGCAGCGAGCAGACGTTCGTGCGCGATTATAAGTCGGCGCTGCAGGAACGTCTGCAGGCGCTTAGCCGTCCGCTGCCCGAGTATCGCGTGTCAGGCGAAGCGGGTCCCGATCATCGGAAGACCTTCAGCGTCGAGGTGGTCGTGAACGGCGAAGTCCTCGGGACCGCCACAGGGCGCGCCAAGAAAGAAGCGGAGCAGGAAGCCGCGCGCCTGGCGCTCAGCAAACTCGAATGAACGAAGAACAGCTCTACGCAGTCATCGGAGAAGATGGCTTCGCGCGACTCGTGCGCGCGTTCTACGCGCAGGTGCCGGCCGATGATGTGCTTGGGCCGATGTATCCGGCGCACGACCTAGTGGGCGCCGAAGAACGTTTACGCGATTTCCTGATCGGGCGCTTCGGCGGCCCGCCACGGTACATCGAGCAACGCGGGCATCCACGTCTGCGGATGCGTCATGCGCCGTTTGCGATCGACGAAGCGGCAAGGAATCGATGGGTTGAACTGATGGATCGCGCGCTCGGCGAAGCGCGACTGCCTGACGATGCGACGTCGCTGCTGCGTGAGTTCCTTCACGCCACCGCGACGTTCATGATTAATCGATCTCGATGATGCCCCAGCTCTTTCGTTCTTCCGGAGAGGCCTCGACGCCGGCGTAGGCGAGCGCCGGCACCGCCTCGCGCGGTGGCACACGCGTCAACGCGTAGTGCTGGACCTCGCGGACGACGTCCTCGTCCGTTGGCTCGACCGGGTGGCAGTGCAGGCGCACCCACAGACGGAGCAGCGGATCGGTGAAGCTGTAACGCTTCTGACGCGAGACGACGAGATCGACGTCCTCGAGCCACGAGAGATAGTCCTTCGTGGAGCCTGGTGTGCGGCGCAGGCGATGAGAGATCTCGGTGAGCGTCAGCCCTTCCTCTTCAGCGAGGATGTCGAGGATGGCCTTGAGCGCGCCGTATCCGCGTGCGCGATGCAGACGCAGTTCGTAGCGGAAGCGGCACCACTGCGCGAGCGCACCGTCGGGTGAGAGGAGCGCAGTGAGCGCGCTGATCGGATCCGATGTCCCAGCGTGTTGCCCCATCTCGTTGCCGATCGCCTTCACGTAGGCGACGCGCCCGTCGGTGAGCGCCTGAACGGCGCGACCGAGGTGGTCCCGGTCGTCTGTGGCCATGCGCTCGTAGCCGCCAAAGACCGGCGCGAGCACGTCGGTGACGTCCGACGGTTGCAGCGACGTGACGTGCATCACCTCGAAACGTGCCGTTGCGTCGCGCAGAAGTCGATGCGCGCGTGCGACATAACGCATCGTCAGCACGAAGTGGTTTGGACTGTCCGCGAGGGCGTCAACGAGCTCGCGAATGACGTGGCGAAGGCCCGGAAAGCTTTCAAACGTGCGGAGTTCGAGCGTTTCATCGAGCAGGAAGGTGCACGGCTCACCGCCGGGGGCCCGAGCGGTGTCGAAAAAGGCCAGCAGCGCGTCGAAGGCTTCGCGCGCGCTCGTCGGCACCGTGTCAGAACCATGCCAGCGGAATGGTGAAGTGGATGTGACGGAGTTGAGGAATCGTTCCGGTGTGGTGGCGCAACGCTCCACATCGATGTACTGGGCCGCGCTGCGTCCGATGCGGTCTCTGAGACGCAGGAGCAAGGACGTTCGACCGGTTCCGCATCCCCCCAGGATGACTGGAATCCGTGAGGGCGTAGCGTCGAGCGCGCTCTGCACGCGCCGATCGAACCCAGTTGATGTACCCGTCATTCCACCACTCCGTCGTTCAAGAAGGCGACCGATCTGGTCGCCGACTCACTGAATCGCGGCCCGTGTTCTCGTATACAGAGGCCGCACATCTTCCGGCACTGCGACCGGAATGTCAAACGCTCTCGAACGCGAGATGACTGTCCACCGACATCGCACCTGAGGTCCTCGAACGTTCGCGCGATCGCAATGTCGGAATGGCGACACGACGCTATCGTAGATCCTTTTGCGCGACGCGCGCGCAATGTCGCACATCGCGACATGACACGATCGTCGGATCGATGTACTGCACGTTTAGCATCTTCCGTTGTAGCGCGGGGAATGGGGCGGGCGCGCGCGAAGATCAGCATGACGTGGGATCGCAGAGCGCGAGCGCGCGTTCCGCGAAGATCAGAAAGTAAGAAGCGCGCGCTTCCTTGTCAATCGATTTGAAGAAAATAAATCAATTGACTTTCATCGAGCATGAGAGATCGATCTCGCCGCTCGCAATGAGTCGCGAGATCTCGTGGATGTCTCGCGACGGCGCGCGATCCGACGCGAGCGTTGGCACGTGCGTACGCACGTGCGTGTGCACGCGTGCGAGTGGCACTGATGTCGCAAGCCCGTCCAGCAGATCGATCGCCTGACACGCGCAGAGCATTTCGATCGCGATGACATCACGCGCGAGTGTGACGGCGCGATCGGCCTTGAGCGCAGCGGCCATGCTCATGCTCACGTGATCTTCTTTGTTGCCGGACGTCGGGATTGTGTCCACGCTCGCAGGATGCGCGAGTGTCTTGAGCTCTGAGGTGAGCGCGGCAGCGGTCACCTGAGCCATCATCAGCCCGGACTGCAGACCGCCGTGACGTGTGAGGAATGCCGGCAGGCCACTGCTTGATGGATTGACGAGCCGATCGGAGCGCCGTTCGCTGATCGTGGCCAGATGCGTGAGGCCGATCGCGAGTACATCCGCGGCGAGCGCCACCGGTGCGCCGTGAAAATTGCCGCCTGACACGATCTCGCTGGTCTCCGCGAAGACCATCGGGTTGTCCGTGGCGGCGTTGGCCTCTGCGAGAAACGTCCGCAACGCGAATTGAATCGCGTCACGCGCGGTTCCGTGGACCTGCGGAGCGCAGCGCATGGAATACGCGTCCTGCACACGCCCGCAGTTGGCGTGCGCCGCGTTGATGGCGCTCCCTGCCAAGAGATTCCTGAGATTTTCGGCGGACACTTCCTGGCCGGTCATGCCCCGGGCCGCGTGAATGCGAGGATCGAATGGACGAGTCGAGCCCTGAAGACCGTCGATGCTCATCGCCGCTGTGATATCGGCCGCACGGACGAGGCGCAGCGCCGCATGCAAGGCGAGCCCGAGCAGTGCCGTGGACGGTTGCGTGCCGTTGATGAGAGCGAGGCCTTCTTTCGGCGCCAGCGTGAGAGGAGTGAGTCCGGCGCGTAAGAGGGCTGCCGCACCGGACTCGCGCCGATCGTCATGCCAGGCCTCGCCTTCGCCGATGAGCACGAGCGCCAGGTGCGCGAGTGGTGCGAGATCGCCGCTCGCGCCAACCGATCCGCGCGATGGCACAACGGGATGCACGCCGCGATTCAGCAGGTCGATGAGGCGCTCGAGCGTCCCCAATGAGATGCCGGAGAAGCCCTTCGCCAAGACATTCGCCCGCAGGGCCATCGTCGCGCGCACGACCGAAACAGGAAGCGGGTCGCCGACGCCGGCGGCGTGACTGCGAAGCAGATTGACCTGCAACTCGGCGAGCGAGTTGCTCGGAATGCGAACCTCGGCGAAGTTGCCGAACCCCGTATTGATGCCGTAGACGGGCTGGTCGCCGCGCGCGAACGTGTCGACGACGGTGCGCGACGCGGTCACGCGCTCGCGCGCCTCGGCGGTCAACGAGACCGGCTCCCGGTCCACGGCGACTGCAACAAGATCGTCAAGTGTGAGCCGGTTGCCGTCGAGATGAATCATCCGTGGATTACGATATACCTGAATGTCGAAGACGAATATCGCAGTTCTCGGGGCGCAGTGGGGCGACGAAGGCAAAGGCAAGATCGTCGACATGCTCACGCCGCACTTCTCGGCGGTTGCGCGGTACCAGGGTGGGCACAACGCAGGGCACACGGTGTATGTAAAGGGCAAGAAGTTCGTTCTTCACCTGATTCCGTCCGGCATCCTGCATCCCGGCGTCACGTGCGTCATCGGCAACGGCGTGGTCATCGATCCGCAGGCGCTGTTTGTGGAGATCGACGAGTTGGCGCGCAACGGCATCAGCGTCGACGGCCGGCTCCTCGTCAGCGAGAAGGCGCACATCATCCTGCCGTATCACCGCGAGCTGGACGTGCTGTCGGAGGCGCGCCGGGGCGAGCGCAAGATCGGCACGACGTCGCGCGGCATCGGGCCAGCGTACGAGGACAAGATCGGGCGACGAGGCATTCGTGTCTGCGACCTGCTTGGCGATCGTGAGGCGCTGGCCGAGGAAGTGCGCGAGAATGTCAGCGCTCGCAACCGCATCATCAAAGAGTCGACGCTCGATTGGAAGCCGGTCTTCGATCAAGTCGTTGCCGCCGGCGAGCGGATGCGTCCGTGGGTAACCGACGTCTCGCTTGCGCTGCATCGACTGATGGCCGAGGGAAAAAACGTGATGTTCGAGGGCGCGCAGGCCACGCTGCTCGACATCGATCACGGAACGTATCCGTTTGTGACCTCGTCCAATGCCTCCGTCGGGGGAGTCTGCACGGGGCTCGGTGTGGCTCCGCGCGCGATTGGCGGAGTCCTCGGTGTGGCCAAGGCGTACACGACGCGCGTCGGAGAAGGGCCACTGCCGACGGAGCTCTCAGGCGAGCTGGCCGATCGACTGCGTGAGAGCGGTCAGGAGTATGGCGCTTCCACTGGCCGCCCTCGCCGATGCGGATGGTTCGATGCGGTCGTCGTCCGCTACTCGGCGCGTATCAACGGAATCGATGCCCTCGCGCTGACGAAGCTCGATGTGCTCGACGGGCTGTCGGAAGTGTTGATCTGCTCGGGTTACAAGACAAGCGGTGGAACGCTCAGCGAGTTCCCGGCCGACCTGCGCTGCCTGTCTGGCGCTGAGCCGGTTTACGAGCGCATGCCCGGGTGGTCAACGCCGACGCGCGGTGTGACGCGCTTCGAGGGTTTGCCGGAGGAGGCGCGACGCTACGTTCGTCGCCTCGAAGAGGTGACCGGCGTTGACTGCGCGATCATTTCGACGGGATCGGATCGGACGGAGACGATTCTCGAAACCGGATCGGTCGTCGAGCGATGGCTGGCATAGACGGGTATGGACAGACGGGTCTCAAGACCCGGCTCTGGGCGATGTGACGCTGTTCAGGCAAGCTTGTTCTGCTCGATGAAGCGATCGAGGTTACCCGACTCGGCATCGAAGAACTCGATCCCGGCGCGATAACGAGGCCCGCTCTTCGGCATTTCGAACGCTGCCCATGCCACGCCGGCGGCGCAGCGGATCGGACGTTCCTCATCCGGCAGGATCATGCGCACGCGCTGATTGGGCCGGAGGATCGTTGGTGACACCACCTGAGCCCCGACGACCGACAGGTCGATGAGCATCGCGGGGCTTCCATCGATCAGCACTTCCACGCCGTCGACGATCTTCACGCGTTGAGCGCGTCGCGTGCCCCGCTGATCGAGCTTGACCGCCGCCGCCTCAGTCTCGGCACCCCGGAGCGCGGGGTCGGGCTGCGGGAAATCTTCGCTGTCCCCCTCGAGCGAGACGACACGGATCTCGCATTTGCGAAGCTTGGGGTCGGCCTTGATGCGCTTGATGAGCGCCGCGCCGCGCGATGTCGCTGCGAACAGCTTCTCGAGCGCGATGACTTTGGGACGGTCGCGAGTGATTGCTTCGAGCGCTTTCAGCGCGTCGGCATCGGAGAAGGCCAGCGCATCGCCAAAGTCCCCTTGCTCCTGGAGCGCTGGCAGACACTCAGGAGCGGCGACGAGTACGGTATCGGGCACGTAGTTAGAAGTCTAACGCGAATTGCACTTTGCATGGAGAATTGAGCGACGTGGAACTTGCAGTGCGATGCCAAAATCTGCAGAAACGCTACGGCGACGTCGTCGCAGTTGACGGCTTGTCGTTCGAGGTGCGTCGCGGCGAGTGCTACGGTCTGCTCGGTCCCAACGGCGCCGGCAAGACGACGACGATCGAGATCCTGGAAGGGCTGCTCACTCCCGATGGTGGAGACGTCGAAGTGCTTGGCCACTACTGGAAGACCGACGAGCAACAGTTGCGGCAACGCCTCGGCGTGCAGCTCCAGGAGACGCAGTTCACCGACAAGCTGACCGTCGAGGAAACCCTCCGGCTTTTCCGATCGTTCTACGACCGCGGCAAGACCGTCGAAGAGTTGCTCGCACTCGTCGAACTCGAAAGCAAGCGCCGCAGTTGGGTCGTCAAGCTCTCCGGCGGCCAGAAGCAGCGTCTCTCGATCGCCTGCGCCCTTGCCGGCGATCCCGATCTGCTCTTCCTCGATGAACCGACCACAGGATTGGATCCGCAGTCCCGTCGTCAGCTGTGGGACATCCTGACGCGTTTTCGCGCAGCGGGCGGGACGGTGGTCCTCACGACCCACTACATGGACGAGGCCGAGACGCTCTGCGATCGCGTGGCCATCGTGGACCATGGCCACGTGATCGCCGAGGACACGCCGAAGAATCTGATCGCCGCGCTCGCCGCGCCGAAGGTCGTCGTCCATGAGGGCACGCTCGAAGACGTGTTCATGTCGCTCACCGGCCGCCACCTCCGCGAGGAATAGAGGACACGCGTGACCGGTGAGCCCCAACGCCGCGCAACCTATCCGCCGATTCTCGAGCTGACGCTCGCGCGGCTGCGCGAATTCGTGCGCGAGCCGGAAGCGTTGTTCTGGACGTTCTTCTTCCCAATCGTAATGTCGGTTGCGATGGCCATCGCGTTTCCCGCGGGCGGCGCTCAGACCGTGCGCGTCGGAATCGCGCCAGGTTCGGGTTCTGATGCGCTGAGACAGTCCCTCTCGTCGGCAAGGGACGTCATCGTGAAAGATGTCCCGCCCCACGACCAGCTGCGCGCGCTGCGAAATGGGGAAGTGCACATGATCGTCGAGCCGGGCAATCCACCGACCTATCGCTTCGATCCGATGCGCGATGAAAGCCGGCTCGCACGACTGGTCGTTGACGGTGCGTTGAAGGGGGCCGCCGGGAGACAGGAGCCGTGGCGCGCGAAGGAGGATCTGATCGCGATTCCCGGTTCTCGATACGTTGACTGGCTGATTCCGGGAATCATCAGCCTCGGGATCATGAACAACGGACTCTGGAGCATCGGGTTCATGACCGTGCAGGCGCGATTGCGAAAACTGCTGAAGCGTCTGGCCGCCAGCCCGATGCGCCGGCGCGACTACCTGATCGCGCCTGTGCTTGCCCGGCTCGTATTCCTCGGGCCCGAGGTCGCGGTTCCGCTGGTGTTCGGCGCCATGGCGTTTGGCATGCCGATTCGTGGTGGATTCATCAGCATCGCCCTGGTCGCGATCTTCGGCGCCCTGATGTGGGGCGCGCTTGGACTGCTGATGGGGAGCCGTGCACGCACGTTCGAAGCGGCTTCGGGCTTGATGAACATGATGTCCGTCCCGATGTGGGTGCTGAGTGGCGTCTTCTTCGCAGCGTCAAACTTCCCGGATGCGGTTCAGCCCTTCATCCAACTGCTCCCGCTGACGGCCCTCGTCGATGCGCTGCGCGCGGTCGTGCTCGAAGGCGCATCGTTGGCGTCCATCTGGGATGAACTAGCCATCATGGCGGGATGGACGGTTGTGCCGTTCGCGATCGCTTTGAAAATCTTCAGGTGGCGATGACGGTCACGTCGCGAGGCTTGATTCCGGTCTTGATGCCCTGAAAGGCCGGCGCACGAAGCATCCCGGCGTTCGTCTGCTCGATAAAAGTCGCTTCGCAGACGAGAGTCGGTTTGACCCAGTGCCCCGGCCTGGCGAGCGGCCCTCCGGGTGGTGGATCGAACGGACACGCGGACTGCTCGATCGCCTCGAGGCGTGTTCGCAGGTCGCGAGCGACGGTCTGGGTAAAGCCGGTGCCAACGCGGCCGCAGTAGACGAGCCGCTTACCGTCGTAGCGTCCGACGAGCAGAGCGCCGAGCCCTCTCTGCGCTCCTTCCTGATCGGTGAAGCCGCCCACGACGAACAGGCCTCGGCGAAGACACTTGATCTTCCGCCAGCTGTCACGGCGTCCGGGTTGATACGGCAGGTCACGCCGCTTGGAGATGATGCCTTCCAGTCCCAGGCTGCATGCCTGCGCGAAGACGTCGCTGCCGCGGCCTTCAACGTGCTCGGTGTAGCGGAGTCTTCCGATCTTCGACGATCCGATCAGCTTCAGCAGGCGAGCCTTGCGCTCAACGAGCGGTTGCCGCTCGATGCGTTCGCCTTCGAGATGAATCAGATCGAACGCGAAGTAGATCAGACCCGTTCGAGGCGGGCGCTTCGCAACTGCCTGCTGCATCGCCTCGAAACTGCTGCGTCCGTTCGGAAGCATCACGACCAGTTCGCCGTCGATCAGCCCATTCGTGATGCCGAGCGAGCCGATGGCTTCGGTGATTTCAGGAAACCTGGCCGTCCAGTCCAGCCTGTTCCGGCTGACCAACCTTATGCGCCCGTTGGAGATCACGCAGCCGACGCGATAGCCATCGAGCTTGATCTCATGCACCCACTGGTCGCCAGAGGGCGGGGTTCTGGTGAGCGTTGCGAGCTGAGGATCGTACTCGGTGGTGGCCACGTCGGGACTCGCGGCGACAGCGTAGCAGGAATGAGTTCGGATAAAGTTGAGAGATGAGTGCGACGCCCCCACCAGAAGTCTGGCAGCGCGGACCGGTTGCCGGCTATGAGCCGCTGCTGATGCCCGTCGTTCACGCGCTGATTCAGGTGCGCGAAGATCTCGAGAGCCTCGTGCCGCTGATTCCTTCGAAAAACGTGTGGCTGCGGCCAGGCGGCGCGGCGTCGATCGGCTTTCACGTCCGTCACACCGGAGGGGCGCTCGATCGCCTGTTCACCTACGCCCGTGGTGAGCTGCTGACCGACGCGCAGAGGACTGCGCTTCGTGAAGAGGGCACTGCGGGAGATCCGCCCGCAGCGCTGGACTCGGTGGTGGCCGACGTCGGCAAGATCATCGACCGCGCCCTGAAGCAGCTTGCCGACACACCGAAGGAGTCACTCCTCGACGAGCGCAAGCTGGGACGAGCCGGTTTGCCGACGACGGTCCTTGGTTTGTTGTTCCACGCGGCGGAGCATTCAACCCGCCACGTGGGTCAGGCGATCACGACAGCCAAGATTGTGTCGGCCGATCAGGGATAGGTACACCAGTAACCCGCGATACGCGGAACCGCCGCGTCCGAGGTGTCCTGGCCTTGTCGGCGAGCGGCGCGACGCGCGTGCAGTTCACAGTGGCGTTCGACGTCGGCTGCGGCCCTGCGTGCGGCCTCGGCGTCGATCGACGGCTTGCCCTCAGAGTAACGGACGGCACGCTCCGCCAGCATGATCGCCACACTGGTGACGTTGGAGCGATCCTCCATCCAGCGGTTGCCGAACGCCATCATCGCCGCGAGGAACTTCTCGCGATAATGATCGCGCCACCAGATCACCGCTTCATAGTCGACGGTCGTCCGCATGCCGACGACCTGCCCAACGGTAAAGAAGCAGTCGTCGACGATGTACTCGACCTGGCGCTCGAGTTCCCGGATTTCGGCGGGCGACGGTGAGTTGAACGTGTCTGTCGATGACGAAAGCGAGTCGGTCACGTCCGTGTGGAACGGCTTTGGGGTCTCTTGTGTCTTCACGAGTGTCTCCTTCGCTGAATAGGCTCCACGTCGACTCGGACGCGTCGTCAGCTAGAACGCCGAGCCGGTGTAACCGGTACAACGGGCCGCGGCTTACGCCTGGCTCGCATGTGAGGCGGAAACCCCTTCGCGTTCCGCATTCATGCGGCACCCGGTCTCGACGTCGCTGGACGCCAGCTCCGCCGTACGCAAGTCGATCGAAGGCTTGTCCGCAGCGTGATGCAGCGCGCGCTGGCCGAGGAAGCGACCGACGGCGGTGACGCGATGACGATCGCGCAGCCACGAGTTGCCGTTCGCCGACATGGCGTGGAGGAAGAATGCGCGGTAGCGGG
>Ga0247825_10000070_pt1 | contig 56589 bp, 52 predicted proteins | sample 13C_Vanillin_Day_FD_194413 | JGI IMG/M metagenome (GOLD analysis project Ga0247825, IMG submission 194413) | Soil microbial communities from agricultural site in Penn Yan, New York, United States - 13C_Vanillin_Day48 | ecosystem: Environmental > Terrestrial > Soil > Agricultural land | place...
AGCCTGCACCGGGCGCCGCAACACTTCGGTGCCGCTGATGGGCCCCAGGCACGTGGTGCCCGAATAGGGAAGCGTCAGCGTGTCGTTGTTCTCGAGGATGCCGGTCCCCGACAGCGAGAAATCACACGAGATCACGCCAGCATAAGTGGCCGTGCCAGCGACTGCCAGCGGCACCGAGTTGCCTTCCAGGCGGCCCGACGCCGTTCCGGTGACGACGATGTTGCCGTCGCAGGTTGCTGAAAAGTTGCCGGCGAGCGAGTCGGCCGTGGCCTGGGTGACCTGCCACTGAAAGTTGCTGCACGAGCCCGCCGTCGGGATCGCGATCTCGGTGGACGTCCAGGTGCCGACGAACGGATCCGTCGACACCGGCGAGGTTGGCGCGGGCGGAATCGGCAGCGGACCCGGCGCCACCGGCGTCAGAAGCTCGGTGCGGTTCTCGAACGAGCAGGCGGTTCCGAAGGCCGCAATCGCGATGAGCGCGAGCAGGTATCTTGTCATGAGATCGCAGCCGCCCCGGGCGGCACGGTTACAGGCTTGGGCCGTGAATGCACAAAATTGTGCGGCCACGCGGCCCAGCTCGTTGAAATAGCGCGTCGGTCAGCGGCTTCGGCTGACCGGGTGCAGAAAGCCCGCCAGGTAGTCCTTCAGCGCGTCGCGCGTGCTGGGGAAGGCCAAATCGTCCCACGGAATCGCCGAGACGTCGAACTCGGCCGTCTCCAGCGATTCGTCGTCGACGCAGAGTGTTCCGGCTACGGCCGTGGCTGCATAGACGACGATGACGGGGGTGCGGCCGGGATAGGAATAGATGTTGACGAGCCCATCGAGCTGGACGTCGAGGCCGCATTCTTCGCGCGCCTCGCGGATGGCGGCCGCGGGCAGTGCCTCGCCGCGGTCGACATACCCGCCGGGAAACACCCATCGACCGTACCCCGGCTCGATCGCTCGCCGCACGAGAATGATTCGGTCACCGGAGAAACGGATGATGGTGCCGACCGCGACCTTGGGATCGAGGTAGAAAACGAAACCGCAGCGCGAGCAGACGGGCCGCTCCGGCTCGGTGCGCTTGAGGAGACGGCGTTCGAGCGAGCCGCCGCACCGCGGACAGAAGGAAAATACCGGGACATGGTCGGGTGGATGAACCGGCCCGGTCATGCGACGCCACCGATTCCGCCAGGCAGCCGTTGGGTCTGTCTTTCGAGCATGTGCGTGTCGTTTGCCCTGTCCGGCTTCGGCCGGACACCGCGGACACTCAGTATAATTCCCCGATTATGTCCATTCTGAAGGTCGCACGCATGGGTCATCCGGTGCTCCGCTCCACTGCGCGTGCGCTGGAACGCGGCGACGTCAGGACGCCGGCCATCCAGAAGCTCATCGACGACATGATCGAGACGATGACCGAGTACCATGGTGTCGGTCTGGCGGCGCCGCAAGTGCACGAGGGGCTGCGGCTGTTCGTAGCGTCGCTCGATGCCGGGGAGGAAGATCACACTCCCCGGGACGAGCCCTACGTGATTATCAATCCCGAGATCTCCATCGTGGGCAGCGACGTCGTGGAGGATTGGGAGGGCTGTCTGAGCATCCCTGACGTGCGCGGCCGTGTCCCGCGGGCCCGCGAAATCAAGGTTCGCGCGCTCGATCGTCATGGCGAGCGCATTCAGCTGAGTGCGCACGACTTCCCGGCGCGAGTCATCCAGCACGAAACCGACCATCTGGACGGCATTCTGTTTTTCGATCGGATGCGGTCGTTCGAGTCGTTGACCTTTATGGACGAGTACGCTCGGTACTGGGCGAAAGACTAGAGTCGGCGCGGGGCATCGGTCAACCGGGTTCTTACGTCTATGACGATTCTCGTAACAGGCGGTGGTCGCGGGATTGGCCGCGCTATCGCTCTACGCTTCGCCGACCCCGGCGCCATCGTCGCCATTGCGGCACGAACGCAGGTGGAATTGAACGAGACGGCTCGGGAGATTGCGTTACGGGGCGCTCGCGCGGTGACGCTCACTGTTGACATCACCGATGAACAGGCCGTCGTTGCGGCTTTCGACCAGCTGCGCGCGACGACGTCGTCGCTCGACGTGCTGGTGAACAACGCCGGCGTCGGCGGTGGCCTTCCGATCGACCGGACCGATACGGGCGCCTGGCGGCGCGTCCTCGACACCAACGTGTGGGGCACGTTTCTGGTGACCCGGCAGGCCGTTCAGATGCTCGGCGACGGTGGGCGGGTCATCAACATGTCCTCGGTGCTTGGGCGATTCGGTGTGCCGGGGTATACGGCCTACTGCGCGTCGAAGCACGCGCTGATCGGCTTCACCAGGGCTCTGGCGCTCGAGCTCGTCAATCGACACATCACTGTGAATGCCATCTGTCCGGGGTGGGTGGAAACCGAGATGGCGCGACGGGGCATGCAGAACGGAGCCGAGGCGCTGCACGTGACCTATGACGAGTTCCGGAAACGAGCGCTGGACGCGGTTCCCATCGGACGGATCATCCAGCCCGAAGAGGTCGCACACCTCGTCAGGTTTCTCGCCTCACCGGAAGCCGGCGCGATTACTGGCCAGACGTACAACATGTGCGGGGGTCAGACGATGGACTAGCCTAGCCTTAGCCTAAGTCTAGGAAATTGCAGGATTGCAGGATTGCAGAAGGGATCGCAGGTTCGAAAGTTCAGACGGCGGACTTCCTGCAGACTGCTGATTCCCGTCTGCGCTGAACGAGTCTAATTTCGCCGCTTGCGCTCCATCGCTCTTTCCGACTGGAGCCGTTCCAGCTCGACCTCCGAGTGATCGGCGAACAGCATCGACGCCGCGATGGCGCGATGTCCGGCGACGTCGGCGATGGCGCGGTGCATTGACTGGCAGACACGTCGGTACGCGGGATGACCCTGGGGTGAAGTTCGCAGCTCGATGACGTGCATCGCTTCGCGCGCGTTCATGTCCATGTAGAAGCGAACGCGATACGCCATGGGGACCGCGTAGGGCGCAACGTCGCGCATGCCGGCCGCCATCAGCTGTTCGTAGAGGTCGGCCGACTGACTCATGATCGTCCGCCACTCGACGTGGGCTCCCGCCTCTTCGATGGCTGCGGGTTCCATATATCGATGGCGCGTGCTGAGCGGCTGCCAATCGATGGTGAGCAGCCGGTGCCGCTGCAGATCGCGGAATGCGCCGTAGTCCGTGAGCACATCGAACCGGTAGCTGGTCCGCTCGAACGCCCGTCCGGGCTTGTGTCGTCTGTTCGTGCGCTGACCGACGTAGGCCCTGAGGAGCGACGTCCGGGCTTCGGACGACAGAAGCCGGACCTGTTCCAGAAGCTGTCTATCAGATAGCGCGGAATGCGCGTAGAGCGCCGCGGCCACCACCTTCAGTTCGCCGTCCGGATCGAAATCCGTGAGCGTCACCTCATCGGTGGCGTCGACGTGTGGCTCTGCAAGCACGCCTCGCGCGGCGTCGTCGAAGGCCTGTCGGCTCCGCGACAGGTACTCGACCCATCGCACGCCGCGATCGGGTTGGTCGATGCGCGTCAGGAATGCCGGGATCACCTGTCGGAGCTCGGCGAGCATCAAAGTGGCGTACGTCCGCACCTCGAGGAGAGGATGCGCGAACATGCGGAGAAGCAACGCTTCGAAAGCCTGGCCCGTGCCAAAGAGTCCAACGTTCGAGGTCGTCGCTGCCGGCAAGAGGCCGCGCAGGGTGTCGAGCGCCTTCGCGCGGATGACGGAGCGGTAGACGTGTTCCGGATCCTCGGGTGATTTCGGATATCTGGCGCGAAAGTGCGTTTCGAGCGCCGGAATCCACCGGGCGTACGCGTCGAAGGCCGAGTCGAGCGTGCGCACGAACGTCGCGCGAAGTGGCGACCCGTCGAGTTCGGCGGGCACGTGGTATTTCCAGTGTCCACCGGGACGATCGGTATAAGGAACGTAACGAGTCGACTGCTCCAGGTACGCCATCAGTCGTCCCCACTCGAGCACTTTGGTCAGGATGTTCGAGACACCTTCGCAGGCGAGGTGCGCAGCACCCAGCTGCGCGACCGAATCGTCGCCGTATTCGCTGAACACCCTGGCGTAGAGTCTGTCGGCGCGATCGACGCCGGCAGCGGGAACGGGCGCGGGTGCGGTGACGGCGTGGCCACTTGCACCGAAATCGGGGAGGAACTCGTCGAGGAACAGACGCCGCAACGACTTGGCCGATCGCGAGTACCGGGCGAAGAGCGCGCCTTTCACGGTTTCGGGAAGATTGACGAGCGCAAAAACGGGATGAACGGTATTGGTGAAGTAGGGCGCGAGCGCCCGAGCCTCCTCGGCGGTGAACGTCTCGGTTGTCATGGGAATGCTGGGCACGCTGGGACCGAAAGCGACGGTATTCTACGCCGACGACCATTGAAACTGCAGTGAATTCGGCCGCCATTGACAACTTTGTGAAAGCTTTCACATAATCGGGTATGGCGGTTCCTTCGCGATCGGCGCTTTCCCCCTCGACGATTCCGACCGAAGCCTCGACCATCGTCGAGCTCGACCGCGTGTCGAAGCGCTTCCTCGGAAAGCGCCAGGTCGTGGCCCTCGACGACGTGAGCCTGACCATTCCGCGAGGCCAGATGGTCAGCATCATTGGCCCGTCGGGGTCGGGCAAGTCCACGTTGCTGAACCTGGTCGGTGGCCTCGATCGACCCACCACCGGCGAGGTGCGCGTGGAAGGCGAGGCCCTGGCCGGCCTGACGGACGACCAGCTCACGCGGGTTCGCCGCGACAAGATCGGCTTCATCTTCCAGTTCTTCAACCTGCTTCCGACGTTGTCGTGCCTGGAAAACGTCGGCCTGCCGCTTCACCTTCGGGGCTGGCCTCGAAAAAAGGCGGAGGAACGGGCGCGCGAGTTGCTCACGCTGGTCCAGCTCGGTCACCGCATGCTCCACCTTCCCGACGAATTGTCGGGCGGTGAGCGCCAGCGCGTCGCCATCGCGCGCGCGTTGTCGGTCTATCCACCCATCCTCCTCGCCGACGAACCCACTGGGAATCTGGACACCAAAACCGGTGGCGACATCCTCGCGCTGATCCGCGAGCTGCACGAGCAGCTCGGCTCGACGGTGATCATCGTCACGCACGACATGCAGGTGGCGGCCAGCTGCCACCGCACGATCGCCTTGCGCGACGGTCGGGTCGTCGAAGACCGTCCGCGCAGCGGTTGACAGGTGACGGCATGATGCTCTTCCGCTTGATCTCCCGCCCGTACTTCCGCAGACACGTGCTGCGGACGATGCTGACGATTGCCGGCATCGTGCTGGGGGTGGCGGTCTTCGTGGGCATGCACACGGCCAACCAGAGCGTGCTCATGGCGTTCTCCCAGACCGTCGACCGCATTGCCGGCAAGACCCAGCTGCAGGTCACCGCCGGCGAGACCGGCTTCGGCGAGGAGGTACTCGAGAAGGTCCAGTCCGCCTCGACCGTCCGGGTCGCGGTCCCCGTCATCGAAGCGGTCGTCGACACGAACATCCGGGGCCAGGGCAACCTGCTCATCCTCGGCATTGACATGACGGGCGATCGAAGCTTGCGCGACTACGACCTCGAAAGCGGCGACGATGCCGTGATCGACGATCCCCTCGTGTTTCTCGCGCAGCCGGACTCTGTGATCGTCTCGAACGAGTTTGCGGGGAGAAACGGTCTCACGACGAACAGCCGGCTGCCGCTCGGAACGATCGAGGGGGAGAAGCTGTTCACCGTCCGTGGAATCATGAAGTCGTCCGGCCTGACAAGTGCGTTTGGCGGCAACCTGGCCGTGATGGACGTTTACGCCGCGCAGAAGATGTTTGGCCGCGGCCGGACGTTCGATCGCGTCGATCTTGCCGTCGCCGATGGTCGTACCATCGCCGAATGCGAGGCGGAGCTCGGGGCGATGCTGGGCGCTGGCTTCACAATCGAACCGCCGTCCGGGCGTGGCCAGCAATTCGAGGCGATGTTGGCCGCCTATTCGATGATGGTCGGCATCTCGAGCCTCTTCGCGCTGTTCATCGGGATGTTCATCATCTACAACTCGTTCGCGATTGCGGTCACCGAGCGGCGCGCCGAGATCGGGATTCTGCGGGCCCTCGGCGCCACTCGAGGGCAGATTCGCTGGCTGTTCCTCGGCGAGAGCGCCATCACAGGGGTCATCGGTTCGCTGGGGGGTGTGGTCTTCGGCATCTTGATCGCCCGGGGAATTGCAGCGTCAATCGGCTCGTTGATCACCGACGTCTACGGCGTGGCGCAACAGGCTGGCGAGCTTGCGACGAGTCCTGCGCTGCTGATGGTGGCGCTCGGCATCGGCGTGGCCACCAGCATGGTGGCGGCCGTGATTCCGGCCTACCAGGCGGCGCGTGTCGATCCGGTTCACGCGCTTCAGAAGGGAAAATATCAGGTGCTGTCGGCCGGCGAAAGTCGTGCGAGAGCGGTGGCGGCCGCTGTTCTGGGCGCCGTGTCGGTCGCTTGCCTGGCCGCGCCGTCGATTGGGGGATCTGCCGGAGGCGGCTCGCGGCCGCTGTTCTACACCGGTTACGTTCTCGCCGTTGTCGTCGCGCTGCTTTTGAGTCCCCTGCTTGCGTTGACCCTCGCGCGAACGCTGCGACCGATTCTCAGGTGGATCCGCCCGGTCGAGGGCGCGCTCGCCGCGGACAGCTTGATCCAGGCGCCGCGGCGTACGTCGGCGAGCGTCGCGGCGCTGATGCTGTCGCTCGCGCTCGTCGTGGCGTTCGCGGGGATGGCACGAGCGAGCTACGATTCGATCATCGACTGGATGGACACGGCGTTCAACCCGGATCTGTTCGTGCTGCCGTCGCAGAGCGTCGTGATCCGCACGATTCGCTTTCCCAAGGAGATGGGGGCCGAGCTCGCGTCAATCCCGGGGGTGGAGCGGATCCAGATGGTGCGCTCCGCTCGGATCGTCTTTCGCGAAACGCCCGTCATGGCCGTTGCCATCGAAATCGAGAGCCTCGCAGAGACGTCGGCGCGCCCGCCCGTGGCGGGCGATCCGGCTGCCATGTACCGGCTTACGGCGAGCGGTCAGGGGCTGATGGTGTCGGATAACCTCGCCCAGCTTCAGCAGCTCTCGGTAGGTGACATGCTCGAGGTACCGGCCCCAGCCGGTGTCATCCGGCTGCCCATCGTCGGCGTCGTCCTGGACTACTCCGATCAGCAGGGGACCATCCTGATGGATCGGACGCTTTTCGAGAAATACTGGAACGACGATTCCGTCAACGTGTTTCGCGTGTACCTCGACGATCCGGCGTCGGTTCCGGCGGTGCGTCAGCGAATTCTCGAACGGTACGAAGGCGTCCGCCAGGTGTTCGTGCTGACGAACGGTGAGCTCAAGGAGTACGTGCTGAAAATCACCGACCAGTGGTTCGGCCTCACATCCGTGCAGATCGCCGTCGCGGTTCTCGTCGCGATTCTTGGCATCGTCAACACGCTGACCGTGTCGATCACCGACAGGCGACGGGAGCTCGGCGTCTTACAGGCGGTGGGTGGGCTCCGCGCGCAGATACGCCGGACCATCTGGATAGAGGCGCTGAGTATCGGTGTGCTCGGTCTGCTGCTCGGGTTCGCGCTCGGGGCGATCAATCTGTATTACATCCTGCAGATCGTGCACCACGATATCGCCGGGATGCGCCTCGACTATGCGTTTCCGACCGGCGTGGTCGTGGCTCTGGTCCCGACGATTCTCGCGTCGGCGTTCATCGCCGCCCTTTGGCCCGCGGAAGCGGCGGTGCGCGGCTCACTTGTGGAGGCGTTGGAGTATGAGTAAGCGACGGCGGTTATCCGCCGCAGCGTTTCTGTGGTTGCCCGTCGGTGTGGTCGTGTCGTCGCACGTGGCGGGCGGCGTCACCGCGCAGGCCGCAGACGATGCACGGACAATCGTGGAGGAGGCGCAACGCAGGACGGACGCGAAGTCGCAGCGGTACGAGGGACTGCTTCAGGTCTTTGATGCCAGGGGCAGGATCAGCGACAAACGCTGGACGTTCGAGCGGCTCGGATCGCACGGTCAGAGTCGGGCCGTTCTCCGGTTTGTCGCGCCGCCGGAAGTGAAGGGAGTGGCGCTGCTCGTGGTCAACCATCCCGACCGTGCGTCCGACCAATGGATGTGGACGCCCGCCATCGAGCGCGATCGGCGCATTGCCCTGCAGGATCGATCCACGCGCTTTTTCGGCACCGACTTCAGTTTCGAAGACCTCGAAGAGCGGGATGTCAATCAGTTCGATTACGTGCTCGCGGGGGAGGAGCCGATCGACGGTTTCGTGTGCTGGAAGATTCAGTCGACGCCGAGGCGGACGAAATCGTCGCAGTACACCCGCTCGATTGTGTGGATTCGCAAGGACACGTATGCGCTGGCCCGGATCGAAAATTACCAGAAGGACAAACTGGTGCGGCGTTTGGACTACTCCGATATTCAGAACGTGCAGGGCATCTGGACTGCTCGACGAATGGAGATGGCCGACTTGACGCGCGGCAGCCGAACGCGCCTGACTCTCGACAGGCTGCAATACAACCTTCCGTTGAAGGAAGAGGATTTCACGCTGCAGGCCATCCGGCGGCAGTGAGAACGCTCGTTCTTCTCCTGCTGATGCTCGCGCCGGCCGCGGCCGACGCGCAGACGCTGTCGGTCCGCGGCTTCGGCGAGGGCGAGGTGTTCTGGTTCCCGCAGGAGGTGCCCGCCGACCCGACCCGCCTGATCGGCCACTTCCTCGGGCGTGGCGAAGTCTTTTACAAGCCGGCGCCGGTGATTCAGTTTGCCGGTGGTCTCGACCTGCGGGCGAACTCGCACGATCAGGTGGAAGCCGGCTGGCGGCTCGACTACGGGGATCGGGGTGCGGAGCGGCCGCGTCTGTCGGTGAGACGGTTATCCGCGACCTACACGAAAAGCCGGCTCACAGTGGATGGCGGCAAACAGTTCATTCGCTGGGGGAAGACCGACATCGTCACACCGACTGACCGCTTCGCGCCGCGTGATTTCTTGAACGTGATCAACGGCGAATTTCTGGCTGTCACCGCGGTGAGGGCCGTCATCCAGCTCCGAGACGACGCGTTCGACGGTGTCTGGGCGCCGCGGTTCACACCGAGCCGGACGCCGCTCCTCGATCAGCGGTGGAGCGGCATCCCACCGAACGCCGTTCAGGTGCCCGTCGATGGTGGCGCGACGATGCCGACGGGATCCCAGTTCGGCATTCGCTGGTCTCACCTCGGCGCCGCGGCCGAGTATTCGCTGTCGTACTTCGACGGGTTCAACCACCTGCCGCTGATCCGATCGAGCGTCGACATCGAGGCGCCGGCGGTGGTCGTGACGCGCCTGTATCCCGCGATTCGCACGTACGGCGGCGATCTGGCGGCGCCCACCCCGTGGTTCACGATCAAGGGCGAAGCGGCGTTCTTCGAGTCATCCTCGAATGATGTCCCGCCAGACGAGCGCAGCGACGACTACGTGCTGTTCGTCGCGCAACTCGAGCGTCAGTCGGGCGAATGGACGTTCGTAGGCGGCTATGCAGGGGAGATCGTCGTCCGATCGAGGTCGTCGCTGCCGTTTGCGCCGGACCGGGGCCTGAGCCACGCTTTCCTCGGCCGGGCTGCGTACACGCTGGACCCAAACCGCAGCGTGGCCCTGGAGGGTGCAGTGCGTGAGAATGGGCGGGGCGTCTACACCAGAGGCGAGTATTCACAGGCGCACGGTCAGCACTGGCGCACGACGGTCGCAGCGGCGGTGATCGGGGGAGAAACGGACGATTTTCTCGGGCAGTATCGGCGCAATTCGTACATGAGCGCCACGCTGCGGTACAGCTATTAGGGTTCGCCTGTGCTTGATCCGATCGTTCTCGATGCGTGCAATCCCGGTCCGATGACCGGCGCTGGCAACAACACGTACTTGCTCGCCTCTCAAGGGGCCGCGGCTCTCATCGATGCCGGCGTCGGTCATCCGGATCATCTTGCGGCCCTCGATCGCGCTCTCCGAGAGAGCGATGCGACGCTGAGAGTGGTCGCGGTGACTCACGACCATGCGGATCACGTCTCCGGTGTTCGAGATATCGCAGCTGTTCACCCCTCGGCGACGTTCGCAAAGTGGCCCGGCCGCGAGACGTCCGCGGGGCTGCCGTGGCAGCTTCTCCAGGACGGAGAGACTCTGGAGGTCGGTGACGAGTGTCTGACCGTGGTGTACACACCCGGACATGCGCCCGATCATCTTGCGTTCTGGCACGGGCCGACACGCGCGCTGTTCACGGGCGATCTGGTCGTCTCCGGTGGCAGCATCGTCATCGACGTGACGCGGGGCGGCGACCTCCGGCAATATCTGCGCTCGCTCGATCGGGTGCTCGAGCTCGAGCCCTCCCGGCTGTTTCCGGCGCATGGCCCTCGCGTCGACGATCCGGTGACGTTGGTGCGCGCTCACGTGGCGCATCGACTGATGCGAGAGCGCCAGGTCGTCACGGCGCTGGCCGAGGGGCACCGCAGCGTGGAGGCGATTGCCGAATCCATCTATCATGGGCTTGACGCCCGGCTGATGGCCGCGGCTCGCGAAAACGTGCGCGCGCATCTCCAGAAGCTCAGTGCCGACGGGATCGCCGCAGACAAGGATGGATGGCGCTTGCTGTGACGAAGTTCCCGGCCGCCGATTCGGGGGTCTGCCTCGGTTGTCGATGGAGTCTGACCTTCTCGGAACCCCTTCAGGAGAAAACGACATGGCGAATACGGACCAGGTCATCGATTTCATCAACGTGAATCGGGATCGCTACATCGAGGAGCTCAAGAACCTGCTGGCTATCCCGAGTATCAGCGCGCTGACCGAGCACGCCGCCGACGTCCGCCGCTGCGCCGAATGGTGTGTCGACGAGATGCGGCGCATCGGGCTGCAGAACGTCCAGCTGATGGAAACGCCAGGCAATCCGGTCGTTTACGGGGACTGGTTGGGCGCATCCGGCGCGCCCACGATTCTCTTCTACGGTCACTACGACGTGCAGCCGGTGGACCCGCTCAACCTCTGGGTGTCCCCTCCGTTCGAGGCCACCGTCCGGGACGGGGAGATCTACGCGCGCGGCGCGGCCGACGACAAAGGCCAGGTCTTCATGCATCTCAAGGCAGTCGAGGCGCACATCAAGAAGAACGGCCGGCTCCCGGTGAACATGAAGTTCATCCTGGAGGGCGAGGAAGAAGTAGGCAGCGAGCACCTGGACGACTTCATCCGCGAGCACAAGTCGGATTTGAAGGCCGACGTGGTGGTCATTTCCGATTCCGGTATGTTCGCGCGCGGCGTGCCCTCCATCTGCTACGGGCTGCGTGGGCTCGTCTACTTTCAGATAGACCTTCGGGGCAGCAGCACGGACCTCCACTCCGGATCGTTCGGCGGCGCGGTGGCGAATCCGGCTCTGGTGCTGGCCCAGATGCTGACGCAGCTGAAGGATCGAGGTGGTCGTATCAAGATCCCGGGATTCTACGACGACGTCGTGCCGTTGAAGGACGAGGAACGCCAGGCTTGGGCGACGCTGCCGTTCAGCGAGAAGCAGTACAAGAAGGACTTCGGCATGCCGAAACTGTTCGGCGAGACCGGGTACACGACACTCGAACGAACATGGGCGAGGCCGACGGTCGAAGTCAACGGCCTGCTGTCAGGGTTCACCGGGGAAGGCGCGAAGACCGTCCTGCCGGCCGTCGCGATGGCCAAGGTCAGCATGCGGCTCGTTCCCAACCAGGATCCCGACAAGATCGCCGACCTGTTCGACAAGTACATTCGAACGATCGCGCCCAAGACCGTGGAGCTCAAGGTGACGCGAATGCACGGGGGCAAACCGTGGATGACCTCCTACGATCATCCTTTCGTACAGGCCGCGGGCCGCGCGATCGAGCGTGGCTTCGGGAAGAAACCGGTCTTCACGCGCGAGGGGGGGTCGATCCCGGTCGTGTCGACGTTTCAGGAAGAGCTCGGGCTACCTGCAGTGCTGTTCGGCGTCGGGCTTCCCGACGAGAATGCGCACGCCCCGAACGAGAAGCTCGATCTCGGCAACTTTCACAACGGGATTATCGCCTCCGCAATTCTGTACGAGGAGATCGCGACGGTCGCTGTCCCGGCGTGAGCACCCGGACTCGTCTGACCGATGTCACGAATCGAGACACTGATTGATGCGTTGCGCCGCTTTTACGGACAGCTTCCCACGCCTCCACGCGATCCCTTTGGTGTATTCGTCTGGGAAGTTCTGTCCGTGCGTTCCACGCCCCGTCAGCGCGACGCCGCGTTCCGTGCGCTGAAGAAGATCCGTGCGCTGACGCCAGACGCCATGTGGCGGACGCCGCAGAAGCCGCTCGAGGAGAGCGTCGCGCTCGCCGGTCCCTACGCCGAGCAGCGTGTGGGCGCGCTCAGAACCGGGGCGGACCGGTTCAGGCGTTCGCCCCGCCTGACTCAACTGATTCGCGGGCCGCTTCCGAGCGCTCGACGGGCCCTGAGAGGTCTTCCGGGGATCGATCAGGGTGGTGCACACCGGATGCTCTTGTTTGCCGCCGATCAGTGTGTGCTGCCCGTCGATGCTTCAGTCTGCCGCGTGGCGCGGCGGTTGGGGTACGGGGACTCGACGGGGCCCGCTGGCAAGGCGGCTCGCTCGGTTCGAAACGCGCTGCAGTTGGAGATCGGCTCGGACGTCGCCGCTTGTCGTCGGACGTTCCTCTACCTGTCCCATCACGGGGCGTCGACGTGTCTCGAACGCGACCCCCATTGCGCCATTTGTCCACTGCGGGAGGCGTGCGCTTACGGAAGGAAGAAACTGTCGATTGCCGACGGCAGATAGCGGGTTGCCGCGTGGTCAGTTGAACGACGCCACGCGGCGATGGAGCGTCTTGACGTGCTCCCAGATCTGGGCATGCTCGGCTCGGTCGTTGTCATCGAGTTCAGTCGATTTCGAGAGCCGCAGGTATGCCTGCAGGTCCCTCAAGGCCCCCGAAAAATCACGCAGGTGGTAGGCGAGCAACCCGCGATCTCGCAGTTCGTTGATTGCGGACGGATCCACGGCACGCAGCAGTTCCGTGACGTCCAGCGCCTGCGGAAATGAGTGCATCTGGACGTACAGACGCTTGAGATTCAGCAGCACCCGGGCGAGGATCTGCGGTTTCGTGGCGTGGACGAGCAGCGGAGCATCGCCGGCCGGCTCGTCTTCCCGACGTCTGAGGCGGGCGCGGCAGGCCTCCTCGGACAACAGGGCACCGCCGTTGAACGGGTCGATAATCAGGTCGTCCGTGTTCGGGAGTCCCCGCCGGGCGGGACAGCGCAGAAGAAAGTGTCCGGGAAAGTTCACGCCCTCGACGTACACGCCGGCACGTCGCGCGACTTCCAGATACACGAGCGCCAGCGTGATCGGTATCCCGGTTCGACGATCGAGCACCGCGTTCAGGTAGCTGTTGCGCGGGTCCTCGTAGGTGACGTTGTTGCCGACGAAGCGCAGTTCGCCGAAGAGGTAATCGTTGAGCGCCGTAATCCGCGCGTAGTCGTGTGGGTCGGTGCGTGAGGGTGCGTTGACGGGGGTCTCCATGGCCGCGGCAAGCCGGCGGGTCGCCTCGCGACCGATGGCGTCGAGGCGATCGAGATACGGCCCGGCATCGAGCTGCGGGTACTCCACCCTCGCAATCATGAGGGCGGCGACGGCCAAGTCGGGATCCGGACTCAGTGCCGCCTGAGTGAAGCTACGGACTTGATTCTCTTTGAGCATGTAGGTGGCGTCGGCTAACAGGATAACTCAAACGCCGCAGAGCCGTCGCATTGCCTCGACGTCCAGTTCATCGAGGGATGCGATCACCAAATCGGCGTCGAGGGCGGTCGGATCGTAGGTGTGCGCGACGGCGATCGTGCGCAGGCCAGCGGCGCGCGCCGAGCGAAGTCCCCACGGTGAATCCTCGATGGCGACGCAGTCGGCGGGCGCAAGGGGCTCCTGCAGCGTGTCCGCGAGCAGTTGCACGGCGCGCAAGTACGGATCGGGGGCCGGCTTGCTTACAGCCGTATCTTCAGCCGCGACGATGGCGCTGAAACAGGCCGTCAAGCTCACTCGGTCGAGGATGCGGCGAATCTCATCGCCGAGGGCGCCAGACGCGATCGCCAGCGGCACCGAGGCCGCTGTGCGCCGCACGGCCTCTTCGGCGCCGGGGAAGAGCAGCGACGAGCCCTCCTCGAGACGCTCGAGAACGACCGCCTTGGCGGCAACGAGCTCGGCGATTCGCTCGTCCGGCCACTCGATGCCGCGGTCCGTCGCCACGGCTCTGAAGACACCCGCATCATCGAACCCAAGGTAGCGCGTGTAGTAGTCGCGTTCGGACAGCTCGATCCCCGCCCGACCCAGGATGTCGCGAAAACCGCGGTAGTGCAGCGGTTCGCTGTTGGCGATGACGCCGTCGAAGTCGAAGACAACCGCGCGAAGCACTTAGACTTTCGTTCGCTCGCCGGCTCGAATCGGCACCTTCAGGCGGTTCTCCGGAGGCGGATAGGGGCACTGGTAACTTTCGTTGTAGTAACAGTACGGGTTGTACGCCCGATTGAAGTCGAGCTCGTAGATCCCCTGGGGGTTGAGGAAGACATCGACGTATCGGCCGGCCGCGTACGTCTCGGTGCCACTGGTCAGATCGTTGAACATCACCGTGATGTGATTGAGGTTCGGCGCGCCGACTTCCACCGTCGCGACGAGTCTGTGCTGTTCGCCTTTGAGCACGAACTCGACGGACCCGACGATTCGATGCCGGAGCGGTTTTCCCGTCGAGGTCGGCATGTCCACGACGACCTCCTCGGCCGCGGGTCTCAGGGCAGCCGGGACGTTGTAATCCGGATCAATCGGGAAGTACGCGAGGGGCAGCAGTTCCGCTTTGCGGTTTCGGGGGACGGGATCGTCCTCCTCCATGAACTGCGCGTCCTTGCCTTCGCGTTCTGACGAGAGCGTGGCGACATACCCCCTGTTGTCTGGCGGCTTGGGGGCGCATCCGGCCAAGAGCGCCGCGAGGATGACAAGGGCACCCGCACGGCCCCCGACTTGAGAACGCCGACAAGCTGTGCTCATAACGGATAGCCTCCCCGCCGGACGGCCTCGTCAGCCAGCCGCCGCCGCAGCACGACGCCATTGACGGGCGTGAACTTCGCAAGCCGACGCAGAGCCGCCAGCGCGGTGCGCAACCCGTCGCCTTCGGTCATCGCCGCGAGCGCCTGGCGCGCGCAGCTCTCGACCCGCATGGCGGCCCCTCCGACGAACAGCCGTGCCGCGTCAGCATGCAGGGACGCATCGGACGATTGGCTCGCCGCGACCGATTCGGCCCGCAGGACCGCGCTGTCGGCCGCGTACACGTCGATCAGCATGTCGGTCGTGAGCATCAGCACTTCCTGTTCGTCGGCGATCTTCTGTCCATAGGTCTGCATGGCGAGCCCGAGGGTCATCACGGTCAACTTCCGGAGGGCCTGGACGCTTCGTGTCTCCTCCTCGAGCGGAGCTTCTGTCACGGGCGCCGACGCCGTCGGAGCCATCAGCTCGTCCTGCAGCGTCTTTGCGGCGCGGATGAGCGGCAGCTCACCTTTGGCGGCGCGCCGAAGCATGATCCCGCTGATCAGCAGGCGGTTGATCTCATTGGTGCCCTCGAAAATCCGGTTCACGCGGGAATCGCGGTAGTGTCGCTCGGCGGGGTAATCCTGCACGTACCCGTTGCCGCCGTGAACCTGGATGTTTTCATCGAGCACACGGTCGAGGACCTCGCTCCCCGCGACCTTCGCAATCGAGGCTTCCATGGCGTACTCTTCGAGCGCCGCGAGTGCCGCCGAGGCGTCCGCGGAGCCGGCGCCGGCCTGGGTGATGCGCCGATCGATCATCCCCGCGGTTCGATAGAGCAGGCTTTCGACCGCATAGGTCTGGGCGACCATCTCACCGAGCTTGTGACGGATCGCGCCGAACTCGGCTATCGGCTGCCCGAACTGTTTGCGCTGGCCGGCGTAACGGGCAGCCTCGCCGATGGCCGCCCGCGCTCCTCCGCCGCACATCGCACCCAGCTTGAAACGGCCGAAGTTGAGGACGTTGAAGGCGACTTTGTGCCCTTTGCCGATCTCGCCGAGCAGGTTCTCCGCTGGCACTGTCACGTTCTGCAGGACAATCGCGGTCGTCGACGACCCGTGCAGCCCCATCTTCCTTTCCTCTTTGCCGCTCGTCACGCCCGCAAAAGCCCGCTCGACAATGAACGCGGTGAAGTGTTCGCCGTCGACCTTGGCGAAAACGATGAAGAGGTCGGCGAAACCGCCGTTGGTGATCCACATCTTCTCGCCGTTCAGGGAGAAGCTTCCGTCTGGCTGAGGAGTGGCTCGCGTCTTCGCGCCGAGTGCGTCCGATCCCGAACCGGACTCACTGAGGCAGTAGGCGCCGACCAGCTCACCTGTCATCAACTTCGGCAGGTACTTGCGCCTCTGCGCATCGGTGCCGAAGAGGCACAGCGGCAGCACCGTCAGATTGGCTTGAGCGCCAAAGGTCGACGCGAACGATGCCGCCCGCGCCATGCGCTCGCTGACAATCATGGATGTGACCTTGTCGAGCTGAAGGCCCCCGTACACGTCCGAGACGTCCACCGCCAGCAGCCCCAGCTCGCCGCACCGCCTCAAGAGACGGCGGGCGGTGGCCCAGTCTTTCTGCTCCATGCGCCCCAGCGCTGGGAGGACTTCGTTCTCGACAAAGTCCTCAGTGGTGCGGACCACGAGATGCTGTTCATCGGTGAGCCGTTCCGGTGTCCAGACAGCGTCCGGCTCTGTCGAAGTCAGGAGCCACTCCCCGCCCCGGAGGACTGCAATGGGCGTCTCGGCGATCGTCCCCACACTCACATTCTCTCAAAAATGCCGGCAGCGCCCATCCCCCCGCCAACGCACATGGTGACCAGCGCGTAGCGACCTCCTCGCCGCTTCAGCTCGTAAAGAATCGAGGTTGTGAGCTTGGCGCCCGTGCATCCGAGTGGATGACCGAGAGCGATGGCGCCGCCGTTGACGTTCAGCCGCTCGGGATCGATGGGGAACGCGCGAAGACACGCCAGTACCTGTGCCGCAAACGCCTCGTTCAGCTCCACGAGATCGATCTGCTCGATGGTCAGCCCCGTCTGCTTGAGCACCTTCTGCATCGCGGGAACCGGACCGATGCCGAACCGTTCGGGCTCGACCCCCGCCGTCGCAAAGCCGACGAACCGGGCTAGAGGCACGAGTCCCTGCTCCGTGGCCTTGCGCGACGACATCACGATGACAGCCGCCGCGCCGTCGCTCATCTGCGACGAATTGCCAGCCGTCACGGTGCCATAGGCGTGAAAAGCCGGTCGGAGCTTGGCCAGACCCTCAGGCGTTGTATCGCGCCGCGGCCCTTCGTCGACCGCAAACGTGGTCTCTCGGACGACGGGGCGAGCCCGGCCAGTCGACGGTTCGACGACCCTGGCGGTGATCGGCACGATTTCGTCGGTAAACCGTCCCCCGTCGATGGCCGCCAGCGCCTTCTGGTGGCTGGAGAGCGCGAAACGGTCTTGTTCCTCGCGCGTGATGCCCGATTCACGCGCGTGATTCTCTGCAACCAGCCCCGTGCTCAGATAGACGTCCGGGTACACATCGATCAAGGTCGGGTTGGGCGAGATCTTGTGTCCCCCCATCGGCACGAGGCTCATCGATTCGGTGCCGCCGGCCACGATGGTCGACGCGAACCCACACATGACCCTCTCGGCGGCGAACGCGATGGCCTGCAGCCCTGACGAGCAGAAGCGGTTGATGGTGACCGCCGAAGTCGACACGGGAATACCCGCGCGAAGGCTGGCGATTCTCGCGACGTTCATCCCCTGTTCCGCCTCCGGCATTGCGCATCCAAGGATCACATCGTCGATCTCGGCCGGGTCGAGTGCGGGCGCGCGCCGCAACGCTTCGGTGATGACGGTGGCCGCCAGGTCGTCTGGGCGTGTGCCCCGGAGTGAGCCAGCCCGAGCTTTTCCGACAGCTGTCCGTGCGGCTGACACGATGACGGCTTCTTCCATGATTTCAATCCGATCCGGAACCGATCAGAGTCCCATCGATCAGCACGACCAATCGCCGAGCAAGTCCTCGACCGCATCGGCCACGTCACCGACCTTCCCGTCGAACAGGTGGTCAGCGCCGTCTATCACGACGAGCTCCTTCGGCTCGGCCGCACGCGCGTAGAACTCACGGATGTCTTTCAGCGGTGCGACCTCGTCTCGCTCGCCGTGTATGAAAAATTTCGGCTTAGGGCTCAGACGCACTCGTTCCCAATCGTATTGTGAGATCGGGCACGCGATGCCGATCAGCGTCGACACGCGCGGGTCGTCGGCGCCGACCATCATGCTGACCCAGGAGCCGAAGGACATGCCGGCCGTCCAGAGACGGGCCCCTGGGAAGCGCTGGCTCATGAAGTCCAGCGCCAACCGAAAGTCCTCCATCGCTCCGGGACCGCCGGTAAAGCTGCCTTCGCTGGCGCCGGCCCCCCTGAAATTGATGCGGAGCACTGCGCTTCCCGTTCGGGTCAGCGCCTTTGCCGCCTGATAGACGACTTTCGTGTGCATCGTTCCGCCTCGCTCCGGATGGGGATGCCCGAAGACGACGGCAACTCGGATTCCCTCTGGGCGTCCCCTATGAACGAGACCTTCAGCATCCACGCTTCGCCCCTCGCGTGGCTCATCGAGCAGCGCCTCCAACCGTCCCGTCGGGCCCGTGATCTCACGCAGCGGCATCAGGCCACCTCCCGCGCACGCCGGTCGGCGAAATCCCTGACGATCGCAGCGAACTGTTCGGGACGAGTGATCGATCCGAGGTGGCCGGTGCGTTCGAGGACCACACCCCGGGCGCCTCGGATCAGCGAGACATACCCGTTCGAGTGATCCACTGACACGACGTGGTCGAGCCTGCGCTCACCGGTCACGACCAGCGTCGGTGCGCTCACCCGGTCGCAATCGACTGCGAGATCCAGTCTGCCGATCAGCCTGGCGCGCCGACCCATACGAGCCACCGATAACGGAGCCTTGATCAGCGTTCTGATCTGTGAACGCGCAAACCGCCATCGGGCGGCGAGCTCGGGATACGAAGCTGCCATCTCGCGCCGGAGCCGCCACGGCGCTTCGGCGAGGAAGAGGGGACCAAAGACGTAGGGCAGGCGTGCGTAGATCTCGTGTCGCCTGCGGAGGTGCCAGGCCGGACCGGGGACCGAAGCCAGCACGAGGCCGGTGGTTCGGGACGCGTGGACTGCGGCGAACCGCAGCGCAATGAGGCCGCCGAACGAGATGCCGCAAACGATGGCGCGTTCGACGGCGCAGTCATCGAGCGCCTGACGAACCTGGTCGACGTACACATCCAGCGTCGGCGCCGGGCTGAACGCATCGCCGGCAGAAGGCTCGTCGCAGAGGGGAAACGTGATCACCCGGAACTGTCGTGAAAGGGCGTTGACTGCTGCCCCGACATACTCCCACCGGCCTTGTATGCCGGGGATCACGACGAGCGCCGGGCCTGCACCCGTATCGACCAGGTTCATCTAGTTCCTGAGGGGCTTCCCTGTCTTCAGAGTGTACTGAATTCGCTCCAGGGTCTTGCGCTCGCCGCAGAGCTTCAGAAAAGCCTCGCGTTCGAGGTCCAGCACGTGCTGTTCGGTGACCGTCGCCGCATGGGGCAACGCCCCGCCTGCCAGAACGAGGGCAAGGGCGCGACCAATAACTGCATCGTGATCGCTGAGCCGACCGGCCCGCCACGCCAGGTGGATCCCCAGCTTGAGAGCCGCAAGTACCCCCTCGCCTCCGACGTGAATCGTTCGCCTGGCCGGCCGTCGATAATTGTCGCCGGCGCGCTCGAGGGCCAGCGCCTTCGCGTCGCTGATGAGGCGCTCGCGATTCATGCTCACGCGGTCCGCGTTTGTGATGTAGCCGAAGCGACCCGCCTCCATGGCGCTTCCCGAGACCTTCGCGTATCCGATGGTTTCGAAGACCTTCTGGACAACGGGCAGCGGGTCGGCGGAAGAGGGCGCTTCGCTCATGGCGCGCGCGAGCATCTCCTTCACGCCTCCGGCGGCGGGAATCAGGCCGACGGCCGTCTCCGTGAGGCCGATGTAGCTTTCCGCCGCGGCCTGTACCCGGTGGGCGTGCAGGGTTATCTCGCAGCCGCCCCCAAGCGTCACGCCAGCCGGCGCCACGATGACAGGCACGTCTGCATAACGCAGCGCCTGCGTCGCATCCTGAAACCTTCGGATCATCAGCTCGATGTCGTCCCAGTTGCCCTCCTGGGCCTCGAGCAGCAGAAGCAAGAGGTTCGCACCCGCCGAGAAGTTCGGCGCCTCGTTGCCGACCACTATCGCCGTGAAGTTGCGGGACGCTTCGGCGACGGCGACATGCAGCATCTCGATGGTGTCGCCACCGATGACGTTCATCTTCGAATGAAACTCAACGGCCAGCACGCCTCCGTCCAGGTCCACGAGGCTGGCACCGGCATTGCGCCGGACGACGCGAGTCGAGTCGGTGGCGGCTTTGAGAATCTGCAGGCCGGCCGATGCCGGTGGAAGTGCACCGATCCGGAACCGGTTGGCGCCCGCGTCGACGGCGTGCTGCACGAGAGGCGGCAGGCCGCCAGCGGGCAACTCCCGGTGAATCGCCTCGACCACTTCGCGAACGCCGACGGCATCCCAGATCTCAAATGGTCCCAGCTCCCAACCGTAACCCCATCTCATGGCGCGATCGACATCGTCGATCGAATGAGCAATGTCGTTCGCCACGGTGGCGGTGTGGAGAAGAGTCGGACCGAGAGTCGATCGCAGAAACCGCCCGACTTTCCCTTGGTCCAGAAAGAGCGCTCTCACCCGATCGGCAGGATCCGCGATGTTTCTCGCGGCTTCGAGGATCGGAAGTTGAACAACCTGCCGGGACTGGTACGTCAGAGTGGCCGGATCCAGCACGAGAATTTCGGATCCCGTGCGCTTGTAGAATCCCTGGCCGGCTTTTTCGCCAATCCAACCCCGCTCGACGAGTGCGGCCAGGACGGGAGGCACGGGCATCTGAAGGTTCGTCGCCACCTGATGAATCACGTCGAGTCCTGCGATGTCCATCGTGCGGAACGTCGCGCTCTTCGGGCGGCCGAGCGCCGGCCCAGTGATGGCGTCGATCTCGTCGATGGTGTACTCGCCCGATGCGAGCGCCTTCAGGATCTGCACGATCGAGAAAAGACCGATGTGATTGGCGATGAAGTTGGGCCGATCCTTGGCGATCACGACTCCCTTGCCGAGCCGGAAGTCAGCGAGGTGGCAGACTCGTGCGATCACGGCGGCGGCGGTGTCCGGCGTTGGAATGACCTCGAGCAGGTGCAAGTACCGAGGGGGGTTGAAGAAATGGGTCCCCAGCCAATGGCGGCGGAACTCGAGGCTTCGATCCTGTGCGAGCGTCGCGATGGGAATCCCAGAGGTGTTGGAGGAGACAATCGTTTCCGGGGATCGCACCTGGTCGATCCGTTCGAGGAGCGCCCGCTTGACGTCGAGCCGTTCGACCACTGCCTCGACAATCATGTCGGCCTCCGTGAGCCGATGGAGGTCGGTGTCGAAGCCACCAACCTCGATGAGCGAGGCGACCTCGGGCACGAAGAACGGATCGGGCTTCAGACTGCGCGCGCGCCCGAGCCCGTCGCGGGCCATCGCAGAGGTGAGGTCCAGAAGCAGCGTCGGCAGCCCAGCGTTGGCGAAGTGCGCCGCAATTTGGGCGCCCATGACTCCGGCACCGAGAACCGCGGCAGAGCGAATAGGAGCGGGAGCAGTCATGGATCCAATCGTCACGGTGAGTCGGCGCACCGCTTCCCGTCTGGCCACCAGCCACGGGCCGGGACGGCACCGCTGCAGCTCATGGCCCGACCTGGAACTCGAAGAGCCCAGGCGCGGCCAGTAGCTGTCCTTTCGTTCCGAAGGACAGCGACCCAGGGGTCAGCGTGCCGGTGCCGCGAAACTGAATGGTCCTGATCTTGTCGCCGTCTGGGGCATACACGTAAGTGTATGGAACGGCGAGTGAAATCCACAGCCGGCCGTCCCGATCGACCGCCGCTGTGCGAACCGTCGGCCTGACCAACGGCAGCTCCCCTTCAGCCGTCCGCCTGCGCGGCCATCTGGCCGGCAGCGCCTTGATGAAACCGTCGATTTCTATCCCCTCGATATGCCGCTCGAACATGAATTGCCCGCTGGCGTCGTACTTGCGAAAGACCGGGAGTCCCGCCTGGAATACGAAGAAATAACCTCCCGTTGGATCCACAAGGGGAAGCCCGCTGTTGAGCGCGAGATGCACCTCGCGGTCCTCTTCGTGCCCGGTCGGACGGAGACTGCCGAACGTCCGGATTGCCGTCCCGCGCAGGTGATACTCCGTGATCAACCCGCCGGCATCTGGCTGGGACATCAGGATCGAGCTGCCTGTGTACTGTAACGTGCTGATACCGTTGAGGACGAAGTTGTCGATGGTGATCCGGGATCTCGCCCGTCCCGGCAGAAAGAAGCCGCCGATCGGAAAGCCCACCGGCGTGAAAACCTGAATGCGCTCGGCACCGCCGGGCGCGTCCGCAACGGCAAATGTGCCGTCCGGCGCAACCGAGAACGCCGTCGGCTCGATGATTCGTCCAGCCTCGGCCCCAATCTTGACGATTTCCCACGAGCTCGTCTGTGCCTCGTCCACGCCGAAAACGGCGTGCGACCGCCGATCGAAGACGAAGTACTGTCCCGACGCCGACTGTTGAAACCCGGTCGGCTCGCGAAACCGGCCGGCGACGTGAGGTGGAATGGCTGCCGAGGAGTGAACGACCTCCGGCTTCAGCGCCACGACATCGGTCGCGACCAGAAGAAGCAGAAAACAGAAGAGTCTTGCGCGCATAGACGCACCACGGCCACGCAGATTGTGCGAGCGTTAATAAGCCGCGATCTCGCGGATGGCCTTCAGAAGGTCCCCGGCCTGGGGCAGAATGGCTTCCTCGAGATTCGGACAGTAGGCGACTGGGGTGTTCAGCGCGCCAATCCGCACGACGGGCGCGTCCAGGTGCCCGAAGAGCTCGCCCGCAATGCGAGCAGCGATCTCGGCGCCGAAGCCGCACATCATCTGATCTTCGTGCGCAACGATCACGCGGTTGGTGCGCTTCACGTGCTCAGCGATCTCGTTCCAGTCGTACGGAACGATGGTCCGCAGATCGAGCACCGCGACACTGATCCCGTCTTTTTCGGCCTGATGCGCGGCGAGCAGCGCGCGCTGCACGAGAGCACCCCAGGTGACGACCACAACGTCGCTGCCGGTCTGGCGGACGGCTGCCTTTCCGAACGGAATCATGAAGTCTGGTCCAGGATACTCACCCTTGTTGTATGTCTGCCTGTACAGATGCTTGTGCTCGAGGAACATGACCGGATCGTCGCACCGGATGGCGGTGCGCAGCAGCCCGGTCGCGTCGACTGCGGTCGACGGGTACGCAATCCGGATTCCTGGACAGTGGGCGAAGATGCTTTCCCCCGACTGGCTGTGATAGGGTCCTCCGCCCCGCAGGTAGCCGCCGATCGGGACGCGAATGACCATCGGACACGAAAATTCGTTGCCCGAACGGTATCGAATCATCGACATCTCGTCGCGCAACTGCATCATCGCGGGCCAGATATAGTCGAAGAACTGAATCTCGACGACGGGCTTCAGCCCGCGCGTCGCCATGCCCGTCGCGCGGCCGATGATGGAAGCCTCGGCCAGCGAGGAGTTGAAGACGCGCTCGCTGCCGTACAGTCGCTGCAAACCGTGCGTGACGCGGAAGACGCCGCCTTTGCCAGGGACTCTATCGATGTTCTCGGCGTGGCTGACGTCAGCGATGTCCTCCCCGAACACGATGATCCGGGGATCGCGTGCCATCTCGTCCTTGAGCGTGCGATTGATGAGCCCGACCATCGTGTCCGGCTTGCCGTCTGGGCGGGACGGCGTGTCGAATGCCGCCGAGGTCGGATCCACGGTGGGGGAATACACCCACAGGACAGCTGTTTCCTTCGGTGGCTTCGGAGCCTCGAGCGCGCGCGCCGCCGCCTCGTTCACCTCGCGATCGATGTCGGCCGCGAGCGACGACAGGTCGGCATCGCTGGCCAGGCCGTTTGTCCGCAAGAACTCGGCAAAACGCGCCAGTGGATCGCGTCGCGCCTCGGCTTCGCGTTCTGCCGGCGGCTTGTACAGCTTCTCATCGTCGGACAGCGAATGCGAATAGGGGCGAATCACGTGCGCGTGGACCAGCGCGGGACCATTGCGTGCGCGAACGTAGGCTGCGGCGTCACGCATCGCAGTGAGGCTGGCGAAAAAGTCGGTGCCGTCCACGGATGCGACATGGAGCCCAGGAAACGAACTCACGAGCCGCGAAATGTCGCCGCCTGGCGTTTGGACTTCCACGGGCACGGAGATCGCGTACCCGTTGTCCTCGATGAGAAACAGGACAGGCGCCTGTCTCAGGCACGCCGCGCTCAGCCCTTCCCAGAACTCGCCTTCGCTGGTGGCGCCGTCTCCGAGCGAGACATAGACCACCTCGTCCGATCGGAAGCGCGAATCACGATCGGGAATCTCTGGCAGGCGGCTGTACAGCAGCCCGGCTTCAGCGGCTCCGACCGCTTGAAGGACCTGCGTACCGGTGGCGCTCGACTGGGTCACGATGTGGAGTTCCGCGTTGCCCCAGTGCGACGGCATCTGCCGTCCGTGCGAGCTGCGATCGTCTCTGGCGCCGACGCCGGCGAGAAACATGTCAAGGGGCGTGACCCCCAGCTGCAGGCACAGCGCACGATCACGGTAGTACGGGTAAAACCAGTCGTAACCGGGCTTCAGCGTCAGGGCGGCGGCGACCAGGATGGCCTCGTGCCCGGCGCCGCTGATCTGGAAAAAAATGTGACTCTGATGCTTGAGCTGGATCTCTTTGTCGTCGATCTTCCGGGACAGCAGCATGGTGCGATACACGGCCAGCAGCTGTTCGCGATCGAGGCTCCCGCCGTGCGAGCTCACGGCGGTCGGCGCTTCGCGTCCGTTGACGACGGCGGCCTTCATTCCAGCCAAATTATACCCCTGGTCTTTGAGTTGACCCGGGCAGGGCGGCACGTCTCGGGCTCTTGGTATATGCTCCTCGATCGATGAGTGCCACGGCCGTCCGACTGCATCGCTGGGACGAGATTGCCCTCGAGAAAGTGACGGAAATGCTCTCGAGAAAAATCGTCACCGGCGAGAGGTTGATGCTCACGCAGATCTACCTCAAATCGGGCTGCGTCGTCCCGATGCATTCGCACGAGAGCGAGCAGATGACTTACATCCTCCAGGGGGCGCTGAAGTTTCTCGTTGGAGGGGAGGAGATGACCGTACGAGAAGGTGAGGTTCTGCACATTCCTTCATGGGTGCCCCACCAGGCCGAGGCGCTCGACGACACGTTTTCTCTGGACGTCTTCAGCCCCATCCGTCAGGACTGGCTCGATCACACCGACGACTACTTCCGCCGATAGCACAGCGGACCGCACGAGCGGATCAGCGCGGGTTGGGATGAGACTCAGACGTGACTTGCAGATCTGAAGCGAGTCAATGCACTCGTCGGTCCCAGTGGTCGGTGCGCCCGCCGGAGTAGACATCGAACTTGCGCCGGACGCGGTTGATCTTCCAGCGAAGGTATCGGTACTTCAGCTCCCCGACTGGGTCGATCCTGGTGCGGTTCAGATACAGATAGGCCACCACGATCCCGCTGAGGTGGGTGGCATTGGCGACGCCACCGCCTGATCCCGCAAACGAGGCGTAGAAGGCCAGCACTCCAATAATCAGGACGAAAATCTTCGCCGGGATCGGAAAGACGAAGTACAGGTAGATCTGGCGGTTCGGGAAGTAGAGCGCGTACGCCAGGAGGAGCCCATAAATAGCGCCGGACGCGCCGATTACGTTCGAGCGGTACAGCGCCTCCGAGGCGCTGAACGGCAACAGCGAAAACAGCACCGTGAGCAGGCCGGCACCGACGCCGGTCACGAAGTAGAACTTCAGGAAGTTTCGCGTCCCCCAGATGCGCTCCAGCTCGGCTCCGAACATCCACAGCGCCAGCATGTTGAACAGCAGGTGAAAGACACCGCCGTGCAGGAACATGTAGGTGCCGAGCTGCCAGATCCAGAACCTGCCGAGGACGTAGGAAGGGACGAGCCCGAGAGCGTTCGTCACCCATGCACCGAGATGCTGCGCGAGGAAGACGACCACATTGGCGCCGATGATGGCCTTCATGGCCGTCGACAGCGGACCAGGGCCGAACGAGAACGAGGCAGCGTAAGGCGATGGATAGCGGCGCATCAGGAAAGCCCGGATCGTACTACAAGGCGGAGGGGGCGGGCCCTATCCGCTCGCGCCATTGTCGGCTGGTTCAGCAACTTTCGTGCCCGCGATCTCGCGTGAGCCGGCCCGCCGCCCAAGTTACGAGGTCGTTGAATTGGTCGATGCCGAGCAGCTTTGCGGCCGCAGCCAGCACGGCCAGTCCGCCACCGATCGCCACGCCCAGCCGCATCACCTGCATCAGAACCGGTCGTCCGGGGAGTAACCCGGTCATTCCGTAGTGGATGGCCCGGGCGGCGACAGCCATGACGAGCGCTGCCGCCAGCACCTTTGCGAACAGAACCAACAGGCGCGTGCCGTCGATTGCCCCAAGCCGCCGTCTAAGCAGCAGCAGAGACAGGCCGCCGTTCCCCAGAGCCGCGATCGCGGTCGCCAGGGCGAGGCCACGAAATCCCATCCAGCCGACCAGCGCCATGCTGAGCCCGACATTGCCGGCAATGGCGGCGATGCTCACTGCGACCGCTGTGCGGCTTTGACCGAGGGCGTAGAACGTCGGCGTGGCAATGCGCGCCGCCGAGTAGCCAATCAACCCGACGGCGTACAGCTGCAGCGCTGCCGCCGTGGCGCGCGTGTCAGCGGGCGTAAACCGTCCTCGCTCGAACAGCAGCTCGACGATCGGCTGCGACAGCGCGAGCAGTCCCAGAGTGGCTGGCACGTTCAGCAGGAACGTCATCCCAAGGGCGCGTGACAGCGTCTCCCGTATTCCCGCCAGGTCACCAGCCGCCGCATGCCGCGACATTGCCGGCAGCGCAGCGGTCGCGATCGATACGCCGAACAGCCCGATCGGCAGAGACATGATGCGAAACGCATATGTCAGCCATGAGACAGCACCGGTCCCTTCGCTCGTGGCGAGCAGCGTGCTGACCAGTATGTTGATCTGAGTCGCGGCGAGGCCGATGGTGCCAGGGCCCATCAGCATCAGCACCTCGCGGAAAGCCGGGTCGCGAGCATCGAACGCCGTCGAATAGCGAAAACCCTCGCGATGAAGCGGCGGCCACTGAATGAGCACGAGGCCGATGCCGCCGAGCAGGACGCCGACCGCAATGGCCATGATGCCTGGGAGATCGAGGCTCAGCATGATCGGCACAAGGGCGAATGCGCATCCGATCGTGGCGAGGTTGAAGATCGCCGTGGAAACAGCCGGCACGAAATAATGATGGAGCGAATTGAGCATGCCCATCGCCACCGTGGCGACGACGACCGTTATGAGAAAGGGCAGCATCACTCGCGTGAGCTGGATGGTCAGCTCCAGTTTGCCCGGAATACTCGCAAAGTTCCCGGCATACAGGCTGACGATCTGGCGTGTAAACACGAGGCCGGCAACCACGAGCAAGACGGTCATGATCAGCAACGCGTTCAGAACGTTGTTGCCGAGCCGGAATGCCGCCTCCTTCCCTCGACGAGTCAGATGGTAGGTGAAGGCGGGGACGAACGCTGCGCTCATCGCTCCTTCCGCAAATAGATCACGGACCAGGTTTGGAATCCTGAATGCGACCGCAAAGGCATCCATCTCGTTGCCGGCGCCGAAGAGGGCTGCGAGGACCTGGTCGCGCGCGAGCCCAAGAATGCGGCTGGTGGCTGTCGCCGCCACGGTCACGCCGGCCGACTCCACAAGGCCCGGAGGCCGTGCCGACGACGATGCGGGGGACACCTCGGAATGCGGCAACGGTGGAACGTTGCCTCAGGCCCCGGTCAGCTTCTGGCGCACGAGCTCGTTGATGGCTTTGCCATCGACGTTCTGGCCGGCGAGCTTCGCCATCGCGGCTTTCATGACACGGCCGATGTCCTTCGGAGATGCGGCGCCGGTCTCCGCGATTGCCTCGCTGATGGTCCGCTCGACGAAGACGGGATCGGCTGCGGGGGGCAGATACGATTCGAGCACACGGATCTCGGCGGCTTCCTTGTCTGCCAAGTCGGGTCGACCACCCGCGGTGAACTGTTCGATCGAATCTTTGCGCTGCTTGACGAGGGAGCTGACGACTTGCCGCGCCTCAGCATCGTCGAGCGCGCGGCCGCGGTCGATTTCGCGGTTGACGAGCGCCGCCTTGAGCATCCTGAGGGCGGTGAGCCGGATCTGATCGTGACTGCGCATCGCGTCGGCGATCGCCGTGCTCAGATCGTCGAGAAGAGCCATAGGGTCGGACTAATTGTCCGGAGGCGGCGGCGGAGGCGGCGGCTGTCCTGGAAAGACGAGCCCGGGGCCTGGCGGAGTCGGTGTCGGCTGCGGGAGCACCATCCCGGGCCGCGGCGTGCCAACCGCTGAGGCGCCTGGGAAGGTCAGCGGAGCGCTCGGCTGCCTCGGAGGCACCTGGGCCGGGAAGTTGGCTTGATCGTCGACCACCTGCGGCATTCCAATTGCGGGCTGCGGCGGTTGCTGCAGGGTGGGGAATATCGGACCGCGAGGCGGGAAGCTCGGTCCTTCGTTGTTATCCTGATTCACGGGTTCCATGACCGGCTGCTGGAAAACCGGCGGCGGAGGCCCGGCTACCGGAACGCGCGCGACGGCCGCTGTGGGTAGCACGAGGATGCGGTCGTACCGCGAGAGCGTCGGGACGCCCACGGGCCGCGGAGCCGCCACATAACCGGTTACCGACTTGAGCAGAAGGTCGAGCGCTTCGGCCTCCGGCACCTCGTCCAGCTCCAGGGTGAGTGGTCCGCCTGGAATGCGTTCCACGTTGACGATCTTCGTCTGGCCCACACGAGCCCATTCCATGAGAATCTGCCGAACGGTCGCGTTGGTTGCCGCCAGCGACACGCGACCATCGCGAATCGACAGCTGTACCTGGGCTGACACGGACGATGCCAGTGCGAAGTTGAGCAGCACGCCAACGGCCACCGCAGCCGCGACTCTCATAGCTCCTGCCAGTATACGCGCTTTCAGGCCTATTTCTTTCGAAAATACTCGATCACGTTCGTCAGGATGTCATCCAGCGAGTACCGCGGCGCCACGCCGACGAGACCGTTGAGCTTGCTCAGATCCGGCACGCGTCGCGGCATGTCCTCGAAGCCCGACTCGTACGCTTCGTCGTAGGGCACGAGTTTGATTGGTGACTGCGATCCGGCAAGCTCGCGCACGCGCTCGGCCAGCGCGCGGATGGTGACTTCTTCGGTGCTGCCGATGTTGATCACCTGGCCGACGGCTTTCGGTTCCGCCACGAGCTTCAGGAGCGCGCTGACGGTGTCGCTGACATGGCTGAAGGAGCGTGTCTGCGTGCCGTCGCCGAAGACCGTGATGGGTTCTCCGGCAAGCGCCTGCCTGACGAAGTTGGGAATGACCATGCCGTACGTGCCGGTCTGCCGTGGACCGACGGTATTGAACAAGCGGACGATGATCACGGGCAGCTTGCGCTCTTTCCAGTACGCCAGCGCCAGGAACTCGTCGATTGCCTTGCTGCAGGCGTAGGCCCAGCGATGCTTGGGCGTCGGTCCCAGGACGAGGTCGGACTCCTCGTGGAACGGCACGTCATTGCTCTTGCCGTAGACTTCCGACGTCGACGCGATGATCACGAGCTTCTTCTTCTTGTTCGCGTGTTTCAGAACGACTTCGGTGCCGTGCACATTGGTTTCGATGGTGTGCACTGGTTGCTCGACGATCAGCTTCACGCCGACGGCTGCAGCGAGGTGAAAAACGACGTCGCTGCGATCGATGAGCTCGGCCAGCAGCGGCTCGTTGTTGACCGTGTCGATGAAGTACTCGAATCCCTCCCGCCCTTTCAGGTGGGCGATGTTGTCAATGGAACCGGTCGACAGGTCGTCGAGCACGAGGACCCGGTGGCCTGTCTCGAGCAAGGCTTCCGACAGATGCGAGCCGATGAACCCGGCGCCCCCCGTGATCAACGCGATCACTCGTCAGTTGCTCCGGGCCAGCGTGGCCGACTCGCCTTGCACCGACGCGCACACGGCGTCGACGTCTTCATCGACCAGTCCGTGATGGAGCGGCAACGAGAGCACTTCACCGCAGGCTCTTGAGGCCTCCGGACAGAAGGCCGGATCCGCCCCTGCGAGGGCGGGCTGGGAAGGAATCGGGACCGGGTAGTGGATCAGCGTCTCGATCCCTCGGGCCCGGAGCGACGCCTGAAGCGCGTCGCGGGCGTCATGACGCGGGCGGCTGCTTCGCACGCGAATGACGAACAGGTGATAGACGTGGCCGGCGTCGCGTTCGGGCGGCACGTCGATCGCGGGTACGTCCCTCAGCGCACGCCGGTATCGCGCGGCCAGCTGTCGCCGCCGTTCGGTCCACGCGGCGAGCCGCGGCAGCCTGGCTCGCAGGACCGCCGCCTGCAATTCGTCCAGACGCGAGTTGACGCCCGGTTCCTGATGATGGTACCGGTCCACCTGGCCGCCGTTCCGCAGCCGTCTAAGACGGGTTGCGAGCGCTTCGTCGTTGGTGATCACGGCGCCGCCGTCGCCGAGCGCGCCGAGGTTCTTGGTCGGGTAGAAACTGAACGCACCAGCCACGCCGAAGGTGCCAACGGGACGGCCCGTCGCGGTCGCGAGGTGGGCCTGGCAGCAGTCTTCGACGAGCGCGAGATGGTGCCGCTCGGCAATCTGTTGCAGCGCGATCATGTCGGCGGGCTGGCCGTACAGATGCACCGGCACGATGGCGCGCGTGTGCGGTCCGATCGCATTGTCCACCTGACGCGCGTCGATGGTGAGGCGGTCCGGATCGATATCCGCGAAGATCGGTCGTGCGCCCACCATGAGGATGGCCAGTGCTGTATAGGCTGCCGATAAAGGCGTCGTGATGACCTCGTCACCAGGCCCGATACCGAGCGCGCGCAGGACGAGCGCCAGCGCGTCGGTGCCGCAGCCGACGCCCACGGCGTGGGCGGCGCCCATGGCGCTGGCGAACTCGGATTCGAACGCGTCCACTTCCGGACCGAGCACGTACCATCCGCTCGAGACGACCCGATCGACGGCCGCCTGGACGTCGGCCCGATCGGCTCCGGGGGTCAGCGTGTTGAAGGGCACGCGCCAGGCCGTCACAGGCGCTCCGGAGACGGCAGGCGATCGACGTAGTGTTCCAGGTGCGCGCGATAGAAGGCGACCGCGCGGGTGAGGCCTTCGCGGACGGAAACCGACGGCGTCCAGCCGGTGACGGCCTTGAACCTCGTCGAATCGGCGTAGAAGCTGCCGATGTCGATCGCCTTCTTGTCCGCGGGCCACTCGACGTACTCCACCCGGCCGGAGCCGGCAATCTCCACGAGCATCGCGGTCAACGCACGATGGCTGAGCGGCTCGTCGCCGCCGACGTTGAAGACCTCGCCGTTGCAGGCATCCATGGCCCCCGCGCGAAGAAAGGCGTCGGCGGCGTCGTCCACGTAGACGAAATCGCGGAGCTGAGTGCCATCGCCGAAGATCGGAATCGTTCGATCCTCGATGGCCAGGCGGATGAACCAGGCGATGAAACCCTGACGATTGTGTTTGATCAGCTGTCGAGGCCCGAACACGTTCGTCAGCCGCAGCGAACAGGCGCGGACGCCGAAGACGTTGTTGTAGACCAGATGGTAATACTCGCCAGCCGCCTTGTTGATGCCGTTGACGTCGGTCGGTCGGACGAGGTGCCGCTCGCTGACGGGCAGCGAATCGGGACGTCCGTACACCTGGCGGGTGCCGGCGAACACCACCTTGACGCCCGGGTTGTGATAGCGGCAGGCTTCGAGAATCGTCAGCTGGCTCCGGCAGTTGATTTCGAGATCGGTGTAGGGATCGAGCATGCTGTCGATGTGACTGACCTGGCCGGCGAGATTGAAGACAACCGCCCGATCCTTGACGAGAAAATTCATCGTCGACTGCTGGCGGATGTCGGCGACGTTGACTTGCACGTGATCGGCGATGCCCTCGATGTTGAAGAGGTTGCCGCCGTAGTCGGGAATAAGCGAATCCACGAGGAGCACGTGGGCTCCGAGGTCGACGAGCTGGCGGGCCAGGTTACTGCCGATGAAACCGAGGCCGCCGGTGATCAGGACCCTGCGGCCGCGGTAGAACTCCTGATACGGCCCCGTCACGGATGTGGAGAGCTCGTCGAGACCGGATCGGCGTCGGTCCGCCGCCCGACGGCGTCGGACGGCTGGCGGTGCCGCTGCTGGATCACCAGCGCCACCCACAACCGCATGACGTCGATCCCGGTTTTGACGAGCCGCCGGAAATTGAAGAACTGCGATCGCCCGAACGCCCGATGATAGTGGTGGACGGGGACCTCCACGATCCGGAAACCCATGTCCTGGATCTTCTTCATCATCTCGAGACAGATGACGCCGCTCGTTTTCTCGAGCGTCACGCGTTCGAAAATCGACCGCCGCATCAGCCTGAAATCGCAGTCGACGTCCCGGACCGTCAAGCCGAACAGAATGCTGACGATGTGATGATAGAGACGGCCGATGACGATGCGGTGCAGCGGATCGGAGCGGCTGATCTTGTAGCCGTTGACGAGATCGGTCCCCGCGTCCATTTTCGCCCAGAGCACCTCCAGCTCGGCAGGATCGTACTGGGCGTCGCCGTCGGTATAGAAGATCAGTTCCTTCGTGGCCGAGCGGAAGCCCGTCTGCAGCGCCCCGCCGTAGCCGCGGTTTCTCGGATGATGTACGACGCGAACGTTGGGATAGGTCCGTGCGAGCTCGTCGGCGACTTCAGCCGTCGCGTCCGAACTGCCGTCGTTGACGACGATGACCTCGAAGTCCGGCGTCAGTTCCGACGCGGCTTGAACGGCGCGGATCACCATGCTTGCAATGGTGCCGCTGTCGTTGTACGCCGGGAAGAAGACGCTCAGACCCGCGGGTGTGCGTGCGGGATCGGCTGGCATTGAACGCCCAACGATAACACGAAAAAAGCCGACGTTACGGTCGGCCGTCCGACGAGCGGCCGCGCGCCACAAGGCGCCACGGTGTGAGCGCCGACTCCAGGAGCACCGCTCGAGACAGCTTCGATTCGCCCTGTCGGCGCTCGACGAAAGTGATCGGGACTTCCGCGATCCGTGCCCCGAGGCCTCCCGCCACGAAGAGCATCTCGACGAGGAAGGAGTACCCATCCGAAATGAAGCGTTCGAGCGGCATGGCGGCGAGGGCCTCACGCCGCCAGCAGCGGTATCCGCTCGTGCAGTCGCGCGCGCGCAGGCGCGTAATCTGCCGGATGTACGCATTCGCGAGGCGGCTGAGCAGCCGCCGCCGACGCGGCCAGTTCACGACCGCGCCACCGGGCACATACCTGGATCCGATGACCACGTCGGCGTGGGCCGACGCGGCGATGAGCGCCGGGAGATGGCGGGGGTCGTGTGAGAGATCGGCGTCCATCTGGCAGATGCGATCGACCGGCTCGCGAACGCCCTGCGCGATGCCGTCGATGTACGAACGGCCCAGTCCGCGTTGACCCGTGCGGTGCAGGACATCGACGCGGCCGGGGTAGTTGCGCGCGAGCTCGTCGGCCACCTGACCGGTGCCGTCCGGTGAGTGATCGTCTACGACGAGCACTCGCACGTCAGGTTGTTGCATGAGCTGTCCGACGAGCAGCGGAAGGTTGTCGCGCTCGTTGTACGTCGGCACGATCACGAGCGTGCGGTGTCGCTCACCCGTCATGCTCGTCGTCCTTCGAATGCTGGGGCGAGTGGACCGTTGAAGCTCCCGTCATGTCGCGAATCGGAAATTGATGATGTCGCCATCCTGAACGACGTACTCTTTGCCCTCCAGTCGAACTTCGCCGTATTCGCGACACGCCGCCATGGATCCGCGTTCGATCAGCCGATCGAAGGCCACGACCTCGGCGCGGATGAAACCGCGCGCGATGTCGCTGTGGATCTCGCCAGCCGCGAGCTGTGCCACCGTGCCCCGCGGAATGGACCACGCGCGGCATTCGTCCTCGCCGACGGTGAAGAACGAAATGTAACCCAGCAAATCGTAGCTGGCGCGAATGACGCGGTCGAGCCCCGACTCGTGGAGACCGAGATCTGCGAGGAAAGCCGCCGCGTCGGAGGCTTCGAGCTGCGCAATCTCGAGCTCGATCTTCGCGCACACCGCAGCGGCCGCCGTGCCGGCGCGGGAGAGAAACGACGTCAGGCCGACGGCCTCGGCGATACGGTCGACGTGGCCGGCACTGAGCTGCGCCTCATCCACGTTGATGACGATCAGGAGCGGCTTGGCCGACAGAAACTGAAACCCGCGCAGCCGCTTGAGATCGTCGCCCTTGAGTTCGAGGGCCCGCAACGGCCGTCCGTCTTCGAGAGCCAAACGACACGCCGCGAGCACGTCGCGCTCGCGTTCGAAATCGGCCGAGCGCACCTTCTTGAGATCCTTCTCCAGACGTTCCAGGCGGCGCTCGGCCACGCCGAGGTCCGCGAGAATCAATTCATCTTCCATGGCTTGAGCGTCGCGAGCCGGATTGACTGATCCGCCAGGGTGGGCAACAGCGGGATCATCGAATGCGCGAAGCACGTGAACCAGGGCGTCGGCGTTCTTGTAGGCCAGGACGTCAACCAGCGCCTGTGCGCCGGCGCCTTGTCCAGTCATCGCCATGTCCGCGAACTCGACGGTCGCCGCCACTCGTTTGCGCGGATTGAACATCGCCGTCAGCGTATCCAGACGCGCATCGGGGACCTTCGAGATTCCTATCACCGTCTCGTTCTTGCCCCCGCCGCCGCGCGCCGGTTCGCGCACGCTGGTCATGAGTTGAAACAGCGTCGTCTTCCCGCTGGAACGGAAGCCGATGAGGGCAGCCCGGAGCATGTCGTCGAATCCCTGGCGAAGCCCGGGCTTTCTCCCCGGTGGTCGCGCGTGGAGGATGAGCGCGGCATAGTACCACGCTCGAGAAGGGGCGAGAAAAAGGCGAACATTTGGCGTAACTTACTGACATACTAGATTTTGCGGTTGACAACCCCCAGACCCTCTTCTACTATCCCTGTGGAATTTTGTGGTCCAAAGTGGAGTAGCTGCGCGTGTTTAGGGGCAACGCGCCGGCTCGAATCGATGACAAAGGTCGGCTCAAGGTGCCGACCATTTTCAAGTCATTACTCGAGACCAAATACGGCCGTGAGCTCTTTCTTACCAGCCTGACCGGCGAATACGTCCGGATCTATCCGATGCCCGTGTGGCTCGAGCTCGAAGAAAAGCTCGGGCGGGTTCCGTCCGCGCACCCCTCGCGCCTGCGATTCCTCGATCGCGTGAACTACTTCGGCCAGCCTGGCGAGCTCGACGCGCAAGGTCGCGTGCTGATTCCCGTGAGACTTCGCGAGAGCGCCACCATGGCCGGGGAGGTTGACGTGTTGGGGCTATACAACTTTCTCGACGTGTGGAACCACGATCGGTTCCAGACCAAGCTGCAGCGCGACGCCTACACCGATGACGATGCGCGAGCTTTGTCGGAGTTCGGCATTTGAGCGCCCACGTGCCCGTCATGACCGCCGAGGTGCTTGAGTTCCTGCGTCCGGAGCGCGGCGGTCTCTTCGTGGACTGCACGGTCGGCCTTGGCGGCCACGCGCGCGCGCTGCTCGAGGCGGGAGCCACGCGACTGATCGGCCTGGACCGCGACCGCGACGCGCTGGAGGTCGCGCGAGTCTCCCTGCTTCCCTGGGCCGATCGAGTCGACCTGGTCCATGCCGACTATCGCTCGTTCGAAGACGTGCTCGATCGGCGGCAGTTGGAAGTGGTGGACGGCATGCTCGCGGATCTGGGCGTCTCGTCGCTCCAGTTCGACACGCCCGGCCGGGGATTCAGTTTTCAGCGCGACGAACCGCTCGACATGCGGATGGACCGCAGTGGCGGAGACACGGCGGCCGATCTGACGGCCCGGGCATCCGAGCGGGAGCTGGCCGACGCCATCTTCGGCTATGGCGAAGAGCGATTTTCACGCCGCATCGCGCGCGCCATCGTTCGAGCTCGCGAGCAGGCGCCGGTCGCCACGACCGGACGGTTGGCGGCGATCGTCCGGCGTGCGATTCCGCGGCATGGTCCGTCGCGCATCGACCCGGCGACGCGCACGTTTCAGGCGTTGCGCATCTGGGTAAACCGCGAGCTCGACGGGTTGGACCGATTCATCGAGGCGGCGGTTCGACGGCTGCGCGCGTCAGCGCGGCTCGTCGTCGTGACATTTCACTCGCTCGAGGACCGGATTGTGAAGCACACGCTGCGAGCGCTCGATCAGGCTGGGAAGGTCCGGGTGCTGACGAAGAAGCCCGTGGTGCCCGGCGACCAGGAAATCGATCGCAACCCGCGGGCACGGAGCGCGAAGCTGCGCGCTGCGGAAAGGCTCGGTTGATGGAACCCTTCGAATACGCGATCAAGAAGGACGTGCGCAACAATCCCATCGTGCGCGAGGTCGACCAGACGCGCCAGCGCGAACTCTGGCGAGCCGCCTGCCTGGCTGGGTTTCTCGTGATCGTGCTGCTGTTCTCGGCCTGGCAGCACTTCGAGCTGCTGCGCCACGGCTATCAGATCGAGGAACTGAACCGTGAGCTGGCGGCCGAGGAAGAGACCGGGCGTCAACTGCGCCTCGAGATCGACACGCTTCGATCGCCGAAGCGGATCGAAGCCCTCGCCCTGGAACGGCTGCGTCTGGTGGCGCCGTCGAGCGACGAGGCCGTGGTGCTCGAGCGCGTCCAGCCGGCTGAGCCGCCGGCGAAGTCTGTTGTGGCCCGACGCGAATGAGCGACCCAGGACTCCAGTGGCGGGCGACGCTGAAGCGGCGGATCGTGATCGCCGCGACGGTCATGGCGGCATGGGTCGCTGTCATCGAGGGTCGACTCGTCTATCTGCAGCTGTTCCGGCATACCGACCTGACGGCCCGCGCCGCGCGCCAGCAGTCGTGGACGCGCACGACGCCGGCGAAACGTGGAGACATTCTGGACCGCCGCGGACACCTGCTGGCCACCAGCGTCGATGTCGATTCGATTTACGCCGTGCCGGCTGAGATCGACAACGACCAGGAAGCAGCCACGAAACTGTGTCAGGCGCTCGCGGACTGTTCTCGTCGCGAGAAGGAGGCGCTGGCCGAACGCTTCAAGAACCAGCGCCTCTTTGCGTACGTACGGCGGCACGTGTCTCCCGATGAAGCCCGGCGGGTCACCGCCCTCAACCTCAATGGCGTCGGGTTCATCAAGGAGAGCCGCCGCTTCTATCCAAACAAAGAGCTCGCGGCACACGTGCTCGGTTACGTGGGGGTGGACGGCGAGGGGCTGGAGGGTCTCGAGGCGACCTACGACGGGCAGATTCGCGGCAAGCCGGGCACGGTACTGATTCACACGGATGCGCGACGGCATGCGTTCAGCCGGTTCGAGCGCCCGCCAACGGCGGGCTCGACGATCGAGTTGACCATCGACGAGTACCTGCAACACGTCGCCGAACGGGAGCTGCAGGCTGGAATCGCCGCGCACCGCGCCGAGGGGGGAAGCGCCATCATCATGAATCCTCGCAGCGGCGAGATTCTGGCGATGGCCAATGCGCCGACGTTCAACCCGAACGCCTACCGCGACGGGCAACCGGCCGGGCGTCGCAACCGGGCCGTGCAGGACCTCTACGAACCCGGCTCCACGTTCAAAGTCGTCACCGCGTCGGCCGCCATCGAAGAGAAGGTGATGCCGATCACGACGATGATCGACACCGCTCCCGGCTTCATTCGGATCGGCAACAGCATCGTGGACGAGTATCAGGGACACAACTACGGCGTCTTGTCGTTTCGCGACGTGCTCATCAGGTCGAGCAATGTGGGCGCTATCAAGATTGGGTTCAGGGTCGGCGTCGACCGTCTCAGCAGGTTCGTGTCGCTCTACGGCTTCGGCCGGCGCGTGTCGCCCGACTTTCCGGCGGAGAGCTCAGGCATCGTCTGGAAGCCGGAGCAGTGGACCGAGCGGGCGCTGGCGTCGGTCTCAATGGGGTACCAAATCGCGGTCACGCCGCTGCAGGTTGCCGCGGCTTACAGCGCGATAGCGAACGGAGGGGATTACATCGAACCGCGGATACTCCGCGCGGTGTACAAGGACGGGCGGCGATTTGCGGTGACGCCGAAGGTCGTCGGAAGCGCGATCAGCAAGGAGACGGCCGCCACGCTCATCGGGATCATGGAGGACGTCGTGGCGGCGCCGAAAGGCACGGCCACCCGCGCAAGAATCCCCGGCTACACGGTCGCGGGGAAGACAGGGACGGCATCGAAGTTGATCGATGGCCGTTACTCGGCTTCCGAAAACAATGTGTCGTTTGCGGGGTTCGTTCCCTCGCGGGATCCGGCCATCGCGATCGTCGTCGTGATCGATGCACCGCACTCGGGAGGACGGGCTGGCGGTGTCGTCGCCGCGCCCATCTTCAAACGGATCGCGGAGAACGCCTTGCGGTATCTCGGCGTGCCCCCCACCATCGATCCGGTTCCGCCGGTTCTGGTCGATCGTCGTGACGCCGAAAGCGTCCCGGCCAGCGCCGCCAGCAGCAGCGAACCGATCGTGAATCTGGTCAGCGACGTGCCGCCCGGCACGGTCCCGGATCTGCATGGGATGAGTGCTCGCGAGGCGATTCGCCGGCTGGGAACGTTGGGCTGGACGGCGCAGCTCGCGGGCGACGGATTCGTGACTTCCCAGGACCCACTGCCCGGTTCAACCCTCGAGCCCGGGGGTGTTTGCAGACTCGTGCTGAGCCGGCAGATTCTTCCGGGCGAGCGGCCAGGCGGCCAGCCATGAAGTGGAACGACCTGCGTGACGCACTCCGCGCCCGCGGTGCAATCCATGAGGATCGAACGGACTCCGGGGATCGGCACGTAACCGTCACGGGGGTGGCGTATGACTCCCGGACGGTCAAGCCCGGCAATGTTTTCGTGGCGCTGAAAGGGCTCCACGCAGACGGCACCACTTTCGTTCACCAGGCCATGGACCGCGGAGCCGTCGCCATCGTCTCGGAGGACCCGCCAGCTGAGCAGACTCGGGTGTCTTGGACGCAGGTGCACGATGCCCGGCTGGCCTTGGCGCAGCTCGCCGCTGCTTTCTACCGCCATCCGAGCGGCGAGATGCAGGTGATTGGCGTCACGGGCACGAACGGCAAGACGACGACCGCGTACCTCATCGCGTCGATTTTCGAAGCGGCGGGGATCCCTTGCGGGGTGGTGGGCACCGTGGCGTATCGCATCGGAAGAGAGGTGCGCGAAGCGACGCGAACGACGCCCGAGGCCCCCGAGGTGCAGAGCCTTCTTCGAGAGATGGTCGATCGCGGGGCCGCGGCCTGCGCCATGGAAGTGTCATCCCATGCGCTCTCTCTCCGACGCGTCGACGAGATCAGCTTCGCGGCCGCAGTCTTCACCAACCTGACACGCGATCATCTCGATTTCCACACGGACATGGAGGATTACTTCCGGGCGAAGCGACGGCTGTTCGAGATGCTTCCTCCCGGAAAACCGAGCCTCGTCAACGTTGACGATCCTCGGGGTCTCTCGCTTGCGGGGATCGTGCGACGGCCGGTGACGTTTGCCGTGGACAGGCCGGCGGATATTACTCCCGGCCCCCTGTCGTACTCGCTCGCCGGCCTCGCGTTCGACGTCCGCACGCCCCGTGGCGCACTGCGCCTGCGCTCGACGCTCGTCGGTCGGCCGAACGTCTACAACATCCTGGCCGCGAGCGCGACAGGAGTCGCGCTCGATCTTCCATTCGATGCGATCGAAGCAGGTGTGCGCGCGGTTCGGGGAGTGCCCGGGCGCTTCGAAATCGTGTCCGGTGAGAAGGACGGCGTCACTGTGGTCGTCGACTACGCCCATACCGACGACGCGCTTCGCAATCTGCTCGAGACGGCGCGGTCGCTGGCGACGGGCCGGCTGATCACCGTGTTCGGCTGCGGAGGAGACCGTGATCGAACCAAGCGTCCTTTGATGGGAGCCGTGGCCAGCCGGTTGAGCGATCTGACCATCATTACGTCGGACAACCCGCGGGGCGAGGACCCAGACCGGATCATCGAGGACATACGGCGGGGGATCACGCCGGACAGCGGCGGGTGGCCCCTATCGAAGGCAGCTGAGAGCGGCGGCCGCGATAGCGCGCAGCGAGTGCTGGCGATCGCCGATCGGCATGAGGCAATTGACAAAGCGATCGAGCTCGCGCGGCCCAACGATCTGGTGCTGGTCGCGGGCAAAGGACACGAGAAGTACCAGATCGTTGGCGACCGCGTGCTGCCGTTCGACGACGTGACGGTGGCGCGCGAGGCGCTCGCCCGGCGTCGAGCCAGTTCGGGCGTTGCATGAAGGCTGGCGACGCGCCGGAGCCCGCGGGCTTCGGCGGTCCGGGAGGTCCGGACGGGGCTTCCCGAGGGCCGGCGATTCGGCTGACCGCCGAATGGGTGAGCCGTGCGATGGGCGGCAGCGTCCGTCCGGCAGGGGTGGATTGTGAGTTCAGCGGTGTGTCGATCGATACACGGACGCTCGCACCTGGCGAGTTGTTCGTGGCGATACGGGGCGACCGATTCGACGGGGCAGATTTCATCGACGCTGCCCTGAACGCCGGCGCCGGCGGATTTGTCGTCGAGCGCGGGCGGTTTCGTGACTCGGCCGGCGGGCCCCGGCAGGCTGGCAGGTCGCCGGTTGTCATCGAGGTCGACGATGCCATCGGCGCCTTGCAGGCGTTGGCGCGGTCGATTCGACGCGAATCGGGCACACGGGTGGTGGCTATCACGGGAAGCGCAGGCAAGACCACGACGAAAGAAGTGACCGCCGAGTTTCTCGCGTCGCGCTATCGCGTGATGCGGAACCGGGGAAACCTGAACAATCACATCGGGCTGCCGCTGTCGCTCATCGATCTGAGGTGGCGCCCGGATGTCGCCGTCGTCGAGCTAGGCATGAACCACGCCGGAGAAATCAGCACGCTGGTGCACGTCGCCGAGCCGGAGGTTCGGGTGTGGACCAATGTCGGCGAGGCCCACCTGGGCTTCTTTTCGTCCGTCGAAGGGATCGCGGATGCCAAGGCCGAGATCTTCGAGGGCGCCAATCGGTCGACGGTACTTGTCGCCAATGCCGACGATGATCGGATTGGGCGTCGAATCCCCCGCTTTGCCGGCCGAGTCGTGACGTTTGGAATCACCCACGATGCTGACGTCCGGGCCACATCCCTCCGCGGGCGTGGCATCGACGGCAGCGAAGCGATCGTCAAGACACCGCGCGGATCATTCGAGTTGGCGACGCCGCTCATCGGCCACGGCAATCTGGCGAACATTCTGGCCGCCGCGGCCGTCGCGATCGAGTTCGATGTCCCGCTTTCGGCGATTGCGGAACGCGCCGCGCGCCTGACCCCGCCTGCGCACCGCGGCGAGGTGTTGCGGCTGGCGGAAGGCGTTGTGGTCATCGATGACAGTTACAACGCGAACCCGACGGCCACCGCGCGTGCGCTCGACGTTCTTGCCGATGCGACCACCCAATCTCGACGTCTGGCCGTGCTGGGCGAAATGCTCGAGCTGGGCGAGCGTTCGGTTGGGCTGCACGAAGACCTTGGTCGAACGGCCGCTCACTTGAAGCTGGATTGCCTCGTCGCAATCGGGGGGCCGTCTGCCAGAGCCATGAGCGAGGCGGCCGCGGGCGCAGGAATGCCTCGCGGCAGCGTCAGCCATTTTGCGACCAGCGAAGAGGCAGCCGACGCTGTCGCCGGACTCGTGGAACCCGGTGATCTCGTCCTCGTGAAAGGCTCGAGAGGGATTCGCACCGACCGGGTGGTGGAGCGGTTGAAGGCGGAGCTCGGCTGATGCTGTACCACCTGTTGTATCAGGTCGTGTACAGGGAAGCGCCCGAGCTCTCCGTCCTCAACGTGACGCAATACATCACGTTTCGAACCGCTGCGGCCAGCTTGTCCGCGCTCGCGATCAGTCTGGCGCTGGGCCCGTGGCTGATCGGCAAACTGCGCGAGTTTCAAATCGGTCAGGTCATACGTCAGGAAGGGCCGACGACACATCGACCGAAGGAGGGCACACCGACGATGGGTGGCCTCCTGATTCTGACGGCCTCGCTGATCCCGACGCTGCTCTGGGCGAATCTGACCAACGTGTACGTCTGGATCGCCGTGCTGACGACGGCGGGCTTCGGGGCTGTAGGTTTCGCCGATGACTACCTGAAGATCGTTCGTCGCTCGCACCACGGGTTGCGGCCCCGATACAAGATGCTGTTTCAGGTGCTGATCGGAACGGCGGTCGGCATCGCGCTTCTGGTGTTCGCCAGCAAGGGTCTCTACAGCACGAGCCTGGCGTTCCCCTTCTTCAAGCAGTTTCTCCCCGACCTCGGTTGGTGGTACCTGGGGTTCACGGTGTTCGTCCTGGTTGCCGAATCGAACGCGGTCAACCTGACGGACGGACTGGACGGTCTCGCGATCAGCGTCTTTGTGATCGCCGCCGGTGCGTACACCGCGCTGACGTACGTCGTGGGCAACCGCGTGCTGGCGGACTACCTGCTGCTGGTGCACTTTTCGCCAGTCGCTGAGCTCACCGTCTTCTGCGGCTCGCTCGTGGGCGCCTCCCTCGGCTTCCTCTGGTACAACTCGTACCCCGCGGAGATCTTCATGGGGGATGTCGGCTCGCTGGCACTGGGGGCGGCACTCGGTACCGTGGCGCTGCTCATCAAGCAGGAGCTGCTGCTGGTGATCGTCGGTGGCGTTTTCGTCATCGAAGCCTTGTCGGTCGTGATCCAGGTCGCGTCGTTCCAGTTGACGGGCAAACGCGTCTTTCGCATGGCCCCGATTCACCACCATTTCGAGCTGAGCGGGTGGAGCGAACCCAAGGTCATCTCGAGGTTCGTGATCGTGGCGATCATCTTCGCCTTGCTCAGCCTGACGACGTTGAAGCTGCGCTGATGGAGTTCGAGGTGACGAACAAGCGTGTGGCGGTCGCCGGCGCGGCGAGAAGCGGCATAGCCGCTGCGGAGCTGCTGGCGCGCCGCGGAGCGTCTGTGACGTTGTCGGACTCCCGCCGCGAGGTCCCAGAGGCGGAACCGCTGCGACCGCTCGGCGTGGACCTGGAACTTGGTGGTCACCGGCTGGAGACATTCACGCGGGCGGACCTGGTGGTGCTGAGCCCGGGTGTGCCGCCGACGCAGCCCGTCATCGAGGCGGCACGAGCGCACGGGGTGCCGGTGATCGCCGAGATCGAACTCGCTTCCCGCTGGCTTCTCGGGCGCGTGATCGCGATCACCGGCACGAAAGGAAAATCGACCACGACGGCGCTCACGGGCCGGATGTTGGAAGCTGCCGGCTTCAAGGTCACGGTCGGCGGGAATATCGGCGCGCCACTGAGCGCCCAGGTCGCTCTGTCCACGCCGGAGACGCTTCACGTCGTGGAAACGAGCAGCTTTCAACTCGAGCAGATCGAGCGGTTTCATCCGTGGATTGCCGTCCTGTTGAACCTGTCGGCCGATCATCTCGATCGGCATCCGAGCATGACGGCGTACACCTCCGCCAAGCAGCGCATCTTCGAGAACCAGGAGATCGGTGACTGGGCGGTCGTGAACGCGGACGATCCGGCTGTGCTCGAGCTCGCCCGTCGCGGGCGAGCCACCGTGAAGCTGTTCGCTCGGCAGATGCAGATTGCCGAAGGGACGGTCGTGGATAGCGAGTGGATTGTCGATCGGACACGCAACGGCGATCGGCGACTCGTGCCCCTCGACGCCATCCATCTGCTGGGGGTCCATCTCGTGAGCGATGTCATGGCCGCGGCGACCGTCGGCGCCATCGCCGGCGCGTCGCCCGGCGCCATGACGGCCGCGGTCGACGGGTTTCGGGGTCTCGAGCACGCCATGGAACTGGTCGCCGAGTTGGGCGGCGTGCGGTTCGTGAACGACTCGAAGGCGACCAATGTCGAAGCGGCACGGCGGTCTATCGAGACCTTCGACGGCGATCTGGTCCCGATTCTGGGCGGACAGTTCAAAGGCGGCGATCTTCGGGCGCTGCGCGAGCCGCTCAGGACCAGGGCGAGGGCGGTCGTTGCCATCGGCGAGGCGAAGGAGTTGATACGCGACGCGCTGGGCGACGTGGTCGACGTGCACGAGGCCGCGTCGTTCGATGAGGCTGTCGCGCGCGCGTATGCGATGGCCAAGCCGTCCGGCGTCGTCCTTCTCGCGCCGGCCTGCGCCAGCTTCGACATGTTCCGCGATTACGCGGAGCGGGGGCGTCGGTTCAAGGAGGAAGTCGCCCGTCTCGGGCGTCAGGTATGAGAGCGATTCGGCGGTCGCGCGACGATCGTCAGGAACGCCGAATTGGAGCGCAGGTCCGTGTGGACCTGCCAGTCGTGAGCAGTGAGCAGTCGTCAGTCGGCGTGCGGTTGAGGATCGGCTGCTGGGAACGCAGGCTGCCCCGGCCTGCGAAGCTGATGCCTCGGCCCGGGCCGACTGATGACTGCTGACCGCTCACGACGATCGTAATCCGTCGGCCAGGGAATGTTTCGGGCGAACTGCAGTACGGCTGTAGTGGCCGCCGCGGGGGGATATGGCCCGTAAGCTCAAGACAGACCACGTCCTGTTCAGTGCCACGATTCTCCTGGTGGCCTTGAGCCTGGTAATGGTGTACAGCGCGTCGGCGCCGGTGGCCTTGTCGCGCTACGGACAGGCCTCGTTCTTCCTGACCAAGCAGGTGATGTGGGCGGCATTGGGCCTGCCGATGCTCTGGCTGCTCATGCGGGTGGACTATCGGACCTACCGCGAGCCGGTGTTCATCTGGACCTGTCTCACCCTGGTGATCGCGGCGCTGATTGCCGTGCTGTTCAGCGCCCCCGTCAACAGCGCAAGGAGATGGTTTGGTGTGGCGGGCATTGGCGTCCAGCCGTCGGAGTTCGCGAAGCTCGTCACGATCTTCTTCACCGCGGCGATTCTCGAGCGTCGACTCAGCCGGATCGATGAGGTGGCGTACTCGTTGACGCCAATCGCGGTCGTTCTCGCGCTTCTCGTGGGGTTGATTCTGCTCGAGCCCGACTTCGGAACCGCGATGTCGGTGCTGACGATAGGCGTCGCCATGGTTTACGTCGCCGGACTCCACTCGCGATACATCGTCGCCGCGTGCCTCGCAGCGCTGCCGGCGGTGTACATCGTGGCGATGGGGGCGCCCTACCGGCGTCGGCGTCTCCTGACCTTCCTCAATCCGTGGGAGGACCCCCTCGGCGACGGCTTTCAGATCATTCAGTCGCTGATTGCGGTCGGCACCGGAGGGATTTCAGGCCGAGGTCTGATGAACGGCGTCCAGAAGCTCTTCTACCTGCCGGAGCCTCACACCGACTTCATTTACTCGGTGATCGCCGAAGAGATGGGGCTCATCGGCGCGACCGCCGTGCTCGTCTGCTTCGGGGTCATCACGTGGCGCGGTTTTCGGGCCGCCGTCAACGCACCGGACAGCTTCGGCGCGCTGCTGGCCACGGGCCTGACGGCGATGGTCGGAGTGCAGGCGCTCGTCAACATCAGCGTGACACTGGGACTCCTGCCGACCAAAGGGATGCCGCTGCCGCTCGTGAGCGCCGGTGGCTCTTCGCTGCTCGTCTGTCTCGTCGGGATTGGCATCTTGCTGAATGTGTCGCAGCACGCGACGCCGGACGTATGACCGGCAAACGGATCGGGAGTCTCTGTCACGATGTCGAGTTCGCCGGCTGGTCGGAGGAGGGGGAGCGCTCCCGACGCATCGGCGCCACGCGTCGTGGTGGCGGGCGGCGGGACCGGCGGGCATCTGTACCCTGGAATCGCCGTCGCTCGCGAGCTGTTGACGCGGCAGCCTGCGGCGACGGTGTCGTTTGCGGGAACGGCGCGCGGCCTCGAGGCTCGCGTCGTCCCTCGCGAGGGCTTCGGGTTCGATGTCATTCGCAGCGGTGGCCTGAAAGGCAAGTCGATGCGCGACCGTGTGAAAGGCGCGGCGCTGATCCCGCTGGGCGTCGTCGACGCCTGGCGGATCGTGACCGCGCGTCGGCCCGACCTGGTGATCGGGGTCGGCGGCTACAGCTCAGGTCCGGTTGTCCTCGTCGCGGCACTCCGTGGGATTCCGACCATGGTGCTCGAACAAAACGCGATTCCCGGTTTGACGAATCGGCTCCTGGCACGACTGGTCCGGGCGGCCGCCGTGTCGTTCGAGTCGACTCGAGAGTACTTCGGGTCCAGGGCATTCGTCAGTGGCAACCCCGTCAGGTCGGAGTTTTTCGACGAGGCATGGGGGGAACAGCAGTCGAAATCGGACGGAGGCACCAGGGTCCTGGTGTTTGGAGGGTCTCAGGGTGCGCACGCGATCAACCTGGCCATGGTGGAGGCAGCGTCGGAGTTGGCGAACGAAGGGTCGCGCCTTCGTCTCACCCATCAGACGGGTGAACGAGATCTCGAAATGGTGCGCGTGGCATACAGGGAGCGGAATCTGGCGGCCGATGTCGAGCCATTTCTCGATGACATGGGGCGCCAGATCCGACAGGCCGATCTCGTGGTTTGCCGCGCTGGCGCCACGACGCTCGCGGAGATCACGGCGGCGGGAAAGGCAGCCGTCCTGATTCCGCTGCCGACGGCGACCGACGATCACCAGCGGAAGAACGCCGAGGCGCTGGTCGCCAGCGGCGCGGCCGAACTGCTCCTGCAGCGCGACCTGAACGGCCACGTGCTCGCCGCGCGGATTCTCGCGCTGGCCGGCGACCGTGAACGTCGTGAACGGATGGCGCGGGCCGCGCGGGGGCTGGCCAGGCCCGACGCGGCCAGGGTCATCGTGGACCGGGCGCTCGAGATGATGAGACGGTTCGATGAGAAAGTCCGGCGGTCGCCGGACGCTGCGAATTGAAAGGGGTGTCGGCGCACGTCGAACACTGCGGGAGAACGCGGTGTCCGGCTTCAGCCAGAACGTGCTAGGCAGAACGCGCCGAATTCATTTCATCGGGATAGGTGGAATCGGCATGAGCGGGATTGCCGAACTGCTCGCCAATCTCGGGTACGTGGTGAGTGGTTCGGACGAACGGCGCTCGGCCGTGACCGAGCGGCTGGCGTCACTGGGCATTCGCGTCGCGTACGGGCATCAGGCCTCGAATGTCAGCGACGCCGACGTCGTGGTGATGTCGTCGGCGATTCGTGCAGGTAACCCGGAGCTGGACGAGGCCGCCCGACGGGAGATTCCGGTCATCCCGCGGGCCGAGATGCTGGCGGAGCTGATGCGGTTGCGATACGCAATCGCTGTTGCGGGGTCTCATGGCAAGACGACGACCACGTCGATGATTGCGTTCGTGCTGGAACGCGCGGGGCTCGATCCGACAGCGGTTATCGGTGGGCGCGTGAGCGCGTTTGGCAGCAATGCCCGGCTCGGGCGGGGCGAGTACATGGTCGCAGAGGCCGACGAAAGCGACAGGACGTTTCTCAAACTGTTTCCGACGATTGCCGTGATGACGAACATCGACCACGAGCATCTCGAAAATTACGGCGGGTTCGGCGATCTGCAGCAGGCGTTCGTCGAATTCGCCAACCGCGTCCCGTTCTACGGCCTGGTGGTCGCGTGCGCCGATGATCCGGCGCTCGCGGCGGTGCTGCCGCGGATCACCCGTCGTGTCACGACTTACGGCTTGACCGCCGAGGCGGCGCAGTTCACCGCCAGCGACGTGAGGCTGCAGCCGATGGGCAGTTCGGCCATCGTCAACCAACGTCTAGCGTCGGCCGGCAGCGCAGTCGGATCCTCGGCGACGCTGGGTTCTCTGAGTCTGCGCGTGCCCGGTCGCCACAATTTGCAGAATGCGCTGGCGGCCGTCGCCGTCGCGTCCGAGCTCGGCGTGCCGTTTGAGCGAGCGGCCGAGGCTCTCGGCGAGTTTCGTGGAGCCGAACGGCGGTTCGACGTTCGCGGCGAGCTCAACGGGGTGCTGGTAGTCGACGACTACGGACATCATCCGACCGAGATCAAAGCGGTGCTCGACGCCGCCCGGTCGCTCGGCCGACGAATCGTCGTGGCGTTTCAGCCGCATCGCTATACGAGAACCGCAGCCCTGATGGACGCGTTCGGTCCTGCACTGGCGGGCGCGGACTACCTCGTGCTGACCGACATCTATGCAGCTGGCGAGGATCCGATTCCGGGGATCACGCTGGAAGCCCTGGCGGCCGCGATTCGACGTTCCGCAAGCCTCCCGGTTGAAGAAGTGCCGCGGCTCGATCAGGTCGTGGCGGCGATCGTACGCGTTGCCCGCCCCGGCGACGTCGTGATCACGCTTGGCGCTGGATCTGTCGGGACGCTGGCCGACCAGATCGTGTCGGCGTTGGAGGGCCGGGCGTGACCACGGTTGCCGCGCCTGCTGATCGGCGGTTCCGACGCTCGCACGTCAAGCCGTCGCGCGCACGTCGGCGGTGGAATCGGGCTGTGCCGCTGCTCAAGTATCTGCCGCTGGCTCTGATTGCCGCGTACGGTGCTCACGTCGGCTGGAAGAGCGTCGTCCAGGCTCATGTATTGAGCGTTGAACGAATTGTCGTCCGAGGAACCGAGCGGTTATCGGAAGACGACGTGCTCGAAGCGCTCAACGGCGTGCACGGTGAGAGCCTCGTACGAATGGACCTGGAACGTTGGCGGCAGCAGCTGCTGGCCACACCATGGGTCAAGGACGCCACACTCCGTCGGTCGCTGCCTTCGACGCTCGAGGTTGTCATCTGGGAACGACGGCCGATCGGAATCGGGCGGCTGAAGAACGCACTGTACCTGGTGGACGAAGGGGCCACGATCATCGAGCGTTTGGGGCCGCAGCACGCCGATCTGGACCTGCCGATCATCGACGGACTCGGCGTTCCCGGGGGCGCGAGTCCCCCGGCAGCCGACCCGGCGCGCGCCGAGCTCGCATCTCGTGTGATCGCGGCGTTCAAACCCAACCAGGACGTCGCCCGTCGCCTGTCACAGGTCGACGTGAGCGATGTGCACAACGCCCGGGTGATTCTCGCGGACGACCCCGCGGCCATCTGGCTTGGCGACGACCGCTTTCTCGAGCGATTGCAGGGTTACCTGGAGATGGCGCCCGCGCTGCGGGAACGTGTCGAGCGGATAGATCACGTGGACGTTCGGTTCGAGAACCGGATCTACGTGCGGCCTGCGGGGAAGCAGGCCCGTGACAAGGGCACGAGGCCGTAGGGCCGGAGGCGCAAGCGTGGGACGTAAAGAGCGGTACCTCGTGGGACTTGACGTGGGCACGTCGAAGGTGACGGCGGTCGTCGGCGAACTGCTCGACGGCATGGGGCTCGATGTCGTCGGACTCGGCGTCGCCGAGTCCCGCGGCATCCGGCGCGGCGTGGTCGTCAATCTCGAGGCCGCCGTCGAATCGATCAAGAAGGCGATCGAGGAGGCGGAGCTGATGGCCGGCGTGGAGATCGATGCGGTGCATCTGGCGCTGTCCGGTCCCCACATCAAGGGCTTCAACAGTCGCGGGGTGATTGCCGTGGCCGGCAAGAACCGCGAAATTACACGGGAGGACGTTCGCCGCGCGATAGAGGCGGCGAAGGCGGTATCGCTGCCGACCGGGCGGGAAATCCTGCACGTGCTGCCGCAGGACTTCGTCGTGGACGAACAGGACGGTATCGGCGCGCCCGTGGGCATGACGGGGGCGCGCCTCGAGGTGAATGTCCACATCATCACCGGGAGCCAGAGCTCCACGCAGAACATCGTCGCGTGCGTGAACAGGGCCGGCGTGGCCGTGGCGGAGACCGTCGTCGAGCAACTGGCCGCCAGCGAGGCGGTGCTCACCGAGGACGAGAAGGAACTGGGCGTGGCCCTCGTGGACATCGGTGGCGGGACGACGGACATCGCGATCCACGAGCGCGGCAGTCTGTGGCACACCGCGGTGATCGGCGTCGGCGGCGACCATTTCACGAACGACATCGCCGTGGGACTTCGGACGCCTGTGCCGGACGCGGAAAAGATCAAGCGCAAATGCGGCTGTGCGCTCTCTGGTCTGGTCGAGGAAGACGAGACGATGGAGGTGGCGAGCGTCGGTGGTCGCAAGCCCCGGGTGATGGCTCGCCGCATCCTGTCCGAGATCCTGCAGCCGCGAGCTGAGGAGATCTTCCACCTCGTCTGGGACGAGATCCGCCGAGCGGGCTACGAGAAGAGCCTCAACTCGGGAATTGTCCTGACCGGCGGCGGGGCGATCCTGGACGGCGTTCCCGAGATCGCCGAGCAGATCTTCGATCTGCCGATTCGGCGGGGCTGTCCTGCCGGTGTCGGCGGGCTCGCGGATCACGTCAACAGCCCGACGTTCGCCACAGGCGTCGGCCTGGCTCTCTATGGGTATCGAAACAGCGTCGGGGATTTGTCGCGCGCGCCGATCGGGGCAGGCGCGCTGGTGCGCGTTGCCGGCCGGCTGCGCGGGTTATTCAAGGAGTTCTTCTAGGAGGATGCAAATGGCTGACCACATCATGCCGGACATCGACGGAACCCGAAAGGCCAGCCGTTTGAGGCTGCAGATTCATGAGGACATCAAGCCAGGGGCGAGGATCAAAGTCATCGGTGTCGGCGGCGGAGGCAGCAACGCCGTCAATCGGATGGTGCGCTCCGGCCTCGAAGGGGTCGAGTTCATCGTGGCGAACACTGACAGCCAGGCGCTGCAGATGAACGCCGCCTCGATCAAAATTCAGATTGGCTCGAAGCTCACGAAAGGGCTCGGCGCCGGCGCCGATCCCAACGTCGGCCGCGCCGCCGCGCTGGAAGATACCGAGAAGCTCATTCAAGCCCTCGACGGCGCCGACATGATCTTCGTGACGACGGGCCTGGGCGGCGGAACTGGAACGGGAGCGGCGCCGGTCATTGCGAGTCTGGCGAGCGAGCTCGGTGCATTGACGATTGCGGTCGTGACGAAGCCGTTCAAATTCGAGGGCCGAAAGCGTCAGCTCCAGGCCGAGCACGGGCTCGAAGCGTTGCGGGAGTGCGTGGATACCATCATCACCATCCCGAACGAGCGGTTGCTGACGATCATCGATCGGACGACGCCGCTGACCGACGCGTTCGCAACGGCGGACGACGTGCTGCGGCAGGCGATGCAGGGAATTTCGGATCTGATTCTGGTGCCCGGGCTCATCAATCTCGACTTCGCCGACGTGAAGACGATCATGTCGGGGATGGGACTCGCGATGATGGGGACCGGGGTGGCAGAGGGGCAGGATCGCGCGATGGAGGCGGCGCGGCGCGCTATCTCGAGCCCGCTGCTCGAAGGCGCGTCCGTCAACGGGTCGCGAGGCGTGATCATCAACGTCACCGGCGGGCCGGATCTGTCGCTCGTCGAGGTGTGCGAGGCCTCATCCATCGTTCAGGCGGCGGCCCACGAGGATGCGAACATCATTTTCGGGGCAGTCGTGGATCCCGATCTCAAGGGGAAGGTGAAGATCACGGTGATCGCCACGGGGTTCGGCTCGCCGGCCCCGGCGCACGGCACGGTGACGGGATCGGCGGCGCAAACGCCGGTCGATATGACCCAGTACGCCCAGGTCGGGCGCGTGCGTCCCGAACCGGCGGCAGCAGTCGCGGCCGAGCGAAGTGCGTCGTCGCGTCTGTCGATTGCCCGCCGTCCATCCCTGGAGCTGCCGCTGTCCCCAGCAGTGGGAGGCGTGGCACCTCAGCCGGCAGCCGAGGGCGCCGATCCGGACACGGAGGCGAGCTCGGCGTTCGATGTGCCCGCATTTCTTCGGCGGCAGGAAGTCTGACGGACGGACGGCCTGACACCCGGGAATCGGCGTTCGCGGTGGTAGAGTAGATAGATCCACGGAACTCGCGTACGCCGGCGTGTGAGCGTGAGTGGCCGGACGGCCCAGTCAGATGAGCTCTTGGACACAACGCGAACGCGCACGGGCAACCCTTGCGAAAGAAGTCGGCTACATTTCCAAGCCGCATGGCAACCGCCTGCGCGTGGCGCTCGCCTTTCCGAACACCTACTGGGTCGGAATGTCGAACCTCGGCTTCCAGACGGTCTATCGCTTGTTCAACGCCGCCGCGGACGTTGTCTGCGAGCGGTTCTTCCTCCCGCCGAAGCAGGAGCTCGCCGCCATGCTCGCGGCGAGAAGCGAGGTCGTCACGCTCGAATCGCAGACGCCAGTCGCCGATTTCGACGTGGTCGCCTTTTCGGTCTCGTTCGAGTGGGACTACGTCAACGTTCTGACGATGCTCCGCCTGGCCGGGATTCCGTGCTATGCCGCGGAACGGAGTCCACGCCACCCGCTCGTCGTAATCGGCGGCGCGGTGACGTTCGTCAACCCGGAACCACTGGCTCTCTTCGCCGACGTGATCGCCGCGGGTGAAGGCGAGTCGCTGATACCGTCACTCTGCCGAACGTTCGCGTCGGCGACCGGCCGTGCGGACCTCCTGCGACAGCTTGCGCGCGAGCGCGGTTTTTATATCCCCGCGTTCTACGAGCCTCACTACGGCCCCGATGGCGCGCTGGCCGGGTATCATGTTTCTGGCGACGCACCTCTCCCGATCCACAAGGCCGCGCTCAAGACCACCGAGGCGGTCGATCCGCCGGCAACCAGCATTTTCACGCCCGACACCGAGTTCGGCGCCCGGCTGCTCATCGAGGTGGTTCGCGGCTGCGCGAATCTGTGCCGATTCTGCTGGGCCGGTTACAACTACCTTCCCGTGCGTCCCTTCCCGACCGACCGGATTCTCGAACTGGCGGCAGCCGCTCGTCCGTATGCCGGCCGCGTCGGTCTGGTATCGATTGCCTTGTGCGACCATCCAGACATCGAGCGCATTCTCCTGCAGCTGAAGGCCATGGGTTATTCCATCAGCCCTGCGTCGCTGCGCCTGGACGATCTCACCGATTCGATCGTCCGCATCCTCCGTGAAAGCGGAGAGCGCACCATCACCATCGCGCCAGAGACCGGCTCAGATCGGCTGCGCCGCGTCATCAATAAAACGATCACGAACGACGAGATCCTCGAGCGCTCCGAGATGATCTTCGCCAACGGAATACAGAACCTGAAGCTCTACTACATGATTGGCCTCCCGACCGAAACCGACGACGATCTGGTGGCGATTCGCGAGCTGACGCTTCAGATTCGCGACCGCATGATGAAGCATGGGCGGCCCCGAGGTCATGTCGGGCGAATTGGCGCCAGCGTCAACCCGCTGATCCCGAAGCCCGGCACCGCGTATCAGTGGCTGCCGATGACCGAGACGGCAGTCATCGACCAAAAAATCAAACGACTTCGAACGTTGACCGCTGACATCGACAACGTGTACTTCAACATCAAGTCGGAGCGTCATTCCTACTACCAGGCGCTCCTTTCGATCGGCGATCGGCGGGTCGCGCCCGCCATCGAAGCCGCCGAGCGGAACGGTCAGAACTGGCGCGCCGCCGTGATCGAGGCCGACGTGGACGCTGACCGCTTTCTCTTCAGGGACCGGAGCCGAGACGCGATGCTGCCGTGGGACATCATCGACGGCGGCCTGAAGTCGGCGTTCTTCCGGAACGAGTTCGAAAAGGGCCTGCGTGAGGAGTGGACGCTGCCCCCGAAGCGCGCCCAGGAGAACTCGCGACTCCTGCCGGTGATTCAGTAGGCAGTCCGCGTCCTCTTGCGGCACTGTTCCCGCGTCCTCGGCGCTCGCGTCGGTTACGACGCGATGGCTGCACGCTCTTCGTATTCCTGGAATGCCTCGAGAATCAGTTCGCGAAGCCGGTTCTGTGACGTGACATCGATCAGGGGGCGCAACAGCGCGAAGCTTCGCCGCTCGCCGTTGACGCTGTATTGACGGGCCGGGAAAGTGACATTCCGGCCGGACGCCCCGCCTCGCCTTTCCCAGATGCCGAACCCGATCAGCTTGAGTCCTTCGAGCGGGCCCTCGGTGAAGTGCAGCTCGGCGTCGGCAAGTTTGCCTGGCGGATTACCTTTGTCGTTTGGCGTAATCTTGATGGTCATCGTTCCACTCCCTGGCGTCCGTTGAGCCGTCCGCATCGGGCGGCTGATTGGCTGATGCGGGGGGACGGATCAAGGAAAGTGCCACGAAAGGCAATAGAGCGGTGCGCCGGCAACGGATTCTCAGCGTGCGGGTTAGTGGCCGCCTAGTGCCCCCGCACGACTACGTCGAACGCGGAGCCGCCGAGAGAGGCAACGGCCGTTGCCTCAACGGCCGAGAATGAGCACCTGTGCGAGAGCCAGCGCGTCGGAATGGGTGATCGTCACAAGAGACGTGTGACCGCCGATCGACGCAAAACGCAGCGCTGCCCCTCCGTGCAACTGCAGTTGCGGCGGACCGCCGTGCCGGACGACTTCGACATCACGCCACAGCACGCCGTGCGAGTGCCCGGTTCCAAGCGCCTTCATCGCCGCTTCCTTTGCGGCGAAACGGCCGGCAAAATGGATAGCCGGCACCTTGCGGCGTGTGCAATATGCCACCTCGCCGTCGGTGAAGATGCGCCTCAAGAACCGGTCGCCGTACCGCTCGATGCTGTCGGCAATCCGATCGATATCTGTGGCGTCGAGACCCATTCCGATGATGTTCGACATACGACTGCCTCAGCCTAACGACACCTTTCAGTGGGTGCAAGTGGCGTCGCGGCACGCCCTGGTCTGTCAGGCCCTTCGACCGTTCGCCATCCACCTGATGACCACGCGGGAATGGGCCCTCGGCGGGCGACCGGGCGCCGACGAGAACCACGCCTGGACTGAAGTTGAACACGCGATGGGCAGTGCGCTCGTGCGTGTTCGTCAAGTACACGGCGCGGACGTTCTGGTCCTGAGACGGGATGACGAACTGCCGACGACTTGGGGGCCCGTTGCCGACATCGTTCTCTCGAACAACCCGGGCGTCGCGGTGGCCATCCAGACCGCCGATTGCGTCCCGCTTCTGATCGCTGATCGTCGCACCGGCTCGGTGGCAGCTGCTCACGCCGGCTGGCGCGGGCTGGCCGCAGGCGTACCGGGCGTCACCGTGGAGGCCATGACGCGGGCGTTCTCCAGCGTTCCGGCCGATTTGATTGTGGCCGCCGGCCCTTCGATCGGGGCCTGTTGCTACGAGGTTGGTCCGGACGTCCGCGAGCGCTTCACCCGGGCGGGCTGGCCCGAGGCCGCTCTCGAGCGCTGGTTCGCCAACTACGCTCGGCCGACGCCCGCGAATCCCTCGATGCCCGGGCTGCGCGCACCCCGGCCGGGGCACCCGTATTTCGACGCAGCGTTGTCGACCCGGGACCAGCTCGAGGCGGCGGGCGTCCCCGCTGGGCAGATCTTCCTTGCGGACCTGTGTACAGCGAGCCACCCGGGGGCGCTGTGCTCATACCGCCGCGATGGCACCAACGCCGGGCGGATGGCGGCAACGATTCGCGCTAGGATAGTGGCGTAAAAGCGAGGTGACGTGATGGAGTCGATGACCAGACGGCGCTTCATTGAGACGAGCGGACTGGCGGCAGCGGCGCCGCTGCTGCTCGTCGGTCAGGATCCGACCTCGACGCCGACCGGGGGATCTCTGTCGATCGAGAAGGACGTCGTATTCGGAAAAGGAGGCGACATCGACCTCCGCCTCGATATCTACAGGCCGCCGGCCGGCACCGAAAAGAGAATGGCCACCATCCACATCCACGGCGGTGGATTTACGGGCGGCAGCAAGAACACGCTGACCGAGCGGGTCCCGCCCTACGCCAGGCGTGGTTACGTCGCCCTCGCTGTGCAATACCGGTTGGCGGGGCAGGCGAAATGGCCGGCGCAAATCGAGGATGTCAAAGCCGCCATCCGCTGGACTCGCGCCAACGCGAAGGCGCTCGGTGTTGATCCGGACCGCATCGGCGTCGTGGGCCATTCGGCTGGCGGTCACCTGGCGCTCTTCGCCGCGGGGACGCCCAATCGTCCGGAGTTCGAGGGGAAGGGCGGCACTCCCGGCGTCAGCACAAGAGTGGTCGCCTGCTGTGCATACTACCCTGCCACGGAGATCCGGCCGCGCGCGGACGGAGCCGCGAACAACCTGATGACTGCCGGAAGCGACGAAGCCGCGCATCGTGCCGCGTCACCCGTTACCTACGTCGCAACGGGATTTCCGCCGACCGTGATCTTTCACGGGACCGCTGACACGACCATCCCCGTCGAGAGCAGCGAGCGGTTCTTCAAGCTGCTGCGCGACGCGAAGGTCCCGGCGGAGCTTCACGCCATCGAGGGCGTCCCGCACGTATTCGATTCGAACAAGGAATTCGCCGAGATGGCCGCGGGACTCGCCGATTTCTTCATCGATCGCCATGTCGTGCACCCGCGGACCTGGCAGGGACCGGCCGGCGGCGGGAATCGCGACTAGTGGACCGTACTCACTGAAGTACTACCAATTCGGCGCGCTGGGTTGCGATAAGCCCAGCGGATTGGCTTCGGGGCTTTGTTGTAGCGATGGATATATCGACGAATCTTGCGAGCCA
>Ga0247825_10000071_pt1 | contig 55751 bp, 48 predicted proteins | sample 13C_Vanillin_Day_FD_194413 | JGI IMG/M metagenome (GOLD analysis project Ga0247825, IMG submission 194413) | Soil microbial communities from agricultural site in Penn Yan, New York, United States - 13C_Vanillin_Day48 | ecosystem: Environmental > Terrestrial > Soil > Agricultural land | place...
CACTGAGCGGCGACGGCAACACCATCGCGGTGGGAGCCATCACCGAAGACAGCGAGTCCCAGGGCATCAACGGAGACCAGCGCAACAACTCGGCGCAGGGGGCCGGCGCTGTCTACGTCTTCACCCGAACCGGGAACAACTGGTCGCAGCACGCCTACCTCAAGCCGTCGAACCTGGATGCCGGGGACATGTTCGGGTATTCGGTCGCGCTCAGCCGGGACGGCTACACGCTGGCGGTCGGCAGCTTCGACGAGGACGGCTCCGGCCGCGGCATCAATCCGTTATCCGACAATCGCAATGCCGGGTCGGGAGCGGTCTATGTGTTTGCGCGCGTGGCCTCCAACTGGTCTCAGCAGACGTACATCAAGCCGTCCAACAGCGAGCCGCAGGATTCCTTCGGGGTTCACGTCGCACTCAGCGATGACGGCGCCACGCTGCTGGCGGGAGCGCTGGACGAGGACTGCACGGCGACCGGCGTCAACCCACCTGGCTGCGACAACGACTGGAACACCGACCTTTCGATGGGTGCGGCCTACGTCTTCGTGCGTGCGGGCGGCAGCTGGTCGCAGCAGGCATTCCTGAAGCCGTCGAACACCAGCGCGAACGACTGGTTCGGCGCGCGGGTTGCGCTGAGCGGCGACGGCAATACCGCGGCGATCGGCGCGCCGTTCGAGGACGGCGGCGCCAAAGGCGTCAATGGACGGCAGGACGACGAATCAGCGAGCCAGGCCGGCGCCGTCTACGTGTTCACGCGGGCCGGAACGGCGTGGCAGCAGCGCGCCTATGTGAAGGGATCGAACACCGAAGCGTTCGACGAGTTCGGAAGCTCGGTGGCGCTGGACCGCGCGGGCACGACGCTCGTGGCGTCGGCACGTGGCGAAGACAGCGCGGCGCGAGGTGTGAACGGCAGCCAGGCCAGTAACGCCGCCGCTGAAGCGGGCGCGGCGTACGTCTTCAGCCTTCGCACCGCGGCGGTGGCGGCGCAGTTGCGTCCGCCGGACATGATTCTGACCAACGGCAAGGTCGTCATGGTGGACGAGCGCTTCTCGCTCGCACAGGCAATTGCCGTCGGCGACGGTCGCATCACGGCAGTCGGGACGACTGCTGAAATCGAAGCACTCGCCGGCCGCAGCACCCGTCGCATCGATGTGCAGGGCCGGACGGTCATCCCGGGCTTGATCGACAACCACATGCACCTGCTTCGTGCCGGCACGACGTGGCTCAAGGAGGTGCGCTGGGATGGCGTCGGCACACGCGCACAAGCGCTCGACCTGCTGCGCGAGCGCGTGAAGGTGAGCCCGCCGGGGGAGTGGATCTACAACCTGGGCGGCTGGACGCTGGACCAGTTCGCGGACGATTCGCGTCCGTTCACTCCGGCGGAGCTCGATCGCATCGCGCCCGCGAATCCGATGTTCCTGCAGGCGTCCTACTACCGCGGCTATGCGAATACGGCGGCGATCAAGGCGCTTGGCATCGACCCGTCTGGCGTCGTGCCCGAATCGAGCCTGCGCGCCGTCGCATCCCGATTGCCGGCGGCGACCGGCGAGGCGCTGGAGTCGAGCACCCGGCAGATGCATCGCGATTTGAACCGCGCCGGACTGACGGCGTTCGGAAGCGCCGCGTGCGAGCCGGACGTGCTGCCGATCTACCGGCGGTGGGCCGACAGCAAGGCGCTCGATATCCGTGTCTACTGCATCACCGGGTTCTCGCCTGGTACCCCCGAACAGGTCACCGACGTGCTCCCGCGCATCCGCGCGATGAAGGTGCTGCAGGGCGACGCGTTCATCAATCAGATCGCGTACGGTGAAACGGTGTACGGCCCGCTGCACGACCCGATGTTCGTGCGCGCGTCGGATCCGCAGCCGCCGCAGCTCGAGCAGTGGCGGCGCGTTGCCACCGAGGTCGCGAAGGCGGGGCTCCCGCTGCACGTTCACGCGAATCTGACCAACACGATCGGCGCGTTCCTCGACCAGATCGAGCTGATCGATCGCGAGTACCCGATTGCGAAGCTGCGCTGGACGCTGGCACACGTCAACCAGATTGGCGCCGAGCACCTCGCCCGGATGAAGAAGCTCGGGATGGTCGCAGCGGTGCACCCGTGGGCCGTCATCAACGGCGGAATCAACCGTACGGTGTTCGGTCGAAACGCGCTCGACATGGCGCCGCTGCAGACACTGCAGGGCAGTGGAGTGCTCTGGGGACTCGGCAGCGACGGCAGCCGGGCGAATCAGATTCTGCCGTTCCAGACGCTGTCGTGGGCGGTGACCGGACGGATGGTTGGTGGCGAGACCGTGCTGCGCCAGCCGATCAGCCGCGAGCAGGCGCTCATCGCCCACACCCGCAGCAACGCCTTCCTCGTCTTCCAGGAAAAGAACCTGGGATCAATCGAAGCCGGCAAGCTGGCCGATCTCGTCGTCCTCGACCGTGACTACCTGACCGTTCCCGCCGATCAGATCAAGGACATCACCTCGGTGATGACGATCGTCAACGGGCGTGTCGTCCACGGGTCCTGATCGTTCGTTTCGCGACCAGTCACTTCGCGCGCGCTATCTCGTAGACGATGTCCCAGTGGAAGCGCAGGAAGCGATAGAGCTCCGCTTCGAGGATGCGCTCCTGATCGCTGTGAGCGCCGAAGCCCTTCGGGCCGTCTTCGATGTCGGTCGCCGGTCCGATGCCGTAGCACTGGATTCCTTTTTCCCGCAGGAACGCCATGTCGCTCGCGCCGGTGCTCATCGTCGGCAGCGTCGTTGTCTGGTAGTGCCGGGTCACGGCGGCTTCGACGACTTTGAACGCCTCGGAATCGATCCGTGACGTCCCGCCGTTGCGCGGTTTCCCTGTGAATGTCGGTGGCCAGCCGTTGAACACGACGTCGACGGCCGGGTCATTCACCACTTTCTTCAGCTGTGCCAGGAACCGGTCGGGGTCTTCGTCCGGGATCATGCGGACGTCGAGCGTCGCGCGCGCCTCGGACGGAATGACGTTGTTCCGGTAGCCGCCCTGGAGGATGTTCGGCGACACCGACGTCCGCAGCATGGACGCGTGCCGCGGCTCGTTGGCGCGCAGCCAGGCGTCGGCGTCAGCCATCAGCCGCGGATTGCCGCTGACGACATCGCGATAGTGGCGCGCCAGCTCGGGCGGCGCGATGGCCGCCAGACGCTTGAAGTACTGCGCCGTCGTGTCGTTCAGCTCGATGGGCGGCTGCCATTCCACCACGGCAGCCACCGCCTTCGACAAGTGCGCGATGGCGTTGTTCTGCAGCGGCACCGAGCCGTGGCCCGCCGTCCCGCGTGCGACGAGGTCGATCCCGTTGGGGATCTTTTCTGTCGTCTGGATCGACGCGTAGCGGACGGTGCCGCCCTGGCGTGTCACGCCGCCGCCTTCCGCATAGCAGTACTCGGCGTCGATGGCGCTGAAGTGATCGCGCACCACGTACTCGATCCCGATGCGCGTCGCTCCCTCCTCGCCTGACTCGGCGAGGAAGATGACGTCGCGGTCGAGCGGCACGTTGTTGCGCTTAAGCAGCAGCATGACCATCAGCGCGGCCGTCAGGTTGTCCTTGTCGTCAACCGTGCCGCGGCCATAGATATGGCCGCCGTCGCGTACCGCGCCGAACGCCGGGTGCACCCACTTCTTCGGGTCCACGTTGACCGTGTCGAGGTGCCCGAGGATGAGGAGCGCCCGCTTCTTTCCAGAACCCTTCAGCCTGGCGACGACATTGGGGCGGTTCGGATCGGAGGCGAAGATCTGGACCGGAATGCCCGCGGATTCGAGCACCTGCTTCACGTAGTCGGCTGCCGGCTTCTCGACCCCTGGCGGGTCGCTCGTGTCCATCTTCACCAGCGCCTGGAAGTGCTGCAGCATTTCGGGCTCCGCTGCCGCGAGGTCCGGCTGTGGCGATTGCGCGAGCGGCACGGTGACCGACAGGGCCAGGAGCGCGATGCCGCAGAGCAGAAGAATGCGAAGGCGCGACATCAATTTCCCACCAGACGCGACGCACTGAGGTTGTTCTCGTTGCAGACGAACTCGATGAGCTCGGTCTCTGGCATCAGGCGCTGCTGCAGCGTGAAGGTGAACGGCCGGGTGAACGTCTTCGGGTCATCGACGGTCATCTGAATCTCCAGCGTGCTGAAGTTGAGGCGCCGCAGGCGCTCGGTCAGCCGCAGCCTGTCGCTGCCGGGTGTGCCATGTTCGTCGATCCACGACTGATCTTTGAAACCGGTCGAGGTCACGACCAGGGTGTCGCCCTCCCAACGGCCGACGGAATACCCGTACCACCACGGTTGGACATCATCCGGCGGGAGCGCGCGGCCGTCCAGAAAGATCTCACGGCGCCCGTCGTTGGACTCGTAAATCATCAGCACCAGGTCAGGCGTCTGGATGATCTTCCGCGGCTGCGGGTGGAGATGCAGCTGAATTGGATGAAGAGGCAGACAGTGCGCGTCCGGGTGATCCTTGCTGTTCTGCCCGAACCGCGTGGCCTTCAACTGCGCCGCCCAGGGCAGCATGGGAAGCTCGCCTGTGACGGCCGCCTGCAGGTCGCGGAACGCCTGCGACGGAGCGATCCCGGTGAAGGGGCCGGGAGGTGGCGCTTCTTTGGGAAGCAGGCCTTTGTCCCAGATACCAGAGAGATCCGGCTTGCCGTCGCGGGTGCGCGGCGCCGGCGCGAGCATGTCGACCCGGCCATCCGCGGTCCGCGGTGCCGAGGCGGATCTGTGTGCCGGCCACTGCGCGACCAGCGTCCAGGGAAGAAGCAGCATGGCGACACACGCCAGCAGGCGCGCGGCTGTTCCATTCATGACTACAATTCGGTCCTTTCGTGGCTCCACATGTCGCGAGACGGAGATTCTATGTTCAAGAAGGTATTGTCCCTGCTTGGCACGGCCATTCTCGTGGCGATGGCGTTTGCCGTGGGTCGCACGCAGAACGGAAGCGTCTTCGCCGCGGCGCAGAGTGGCTCAGCGCCGCTGACCGCACAGGACTACGCCGAGATCACTCAACTAATCAACCGTTACGCCTACGGGATCGACACGTGCGGCGGCAACGGCTTCGACTACGCCAATGTCTTCACCACTGATGGCGTCTTCATCGACCGGAACTCGGATGCCGGTTATGCCGCCGGAGGCCGCGTGCTCGCACGGGGGAGGCAGGCGCTCGCCGAGTTGATTGGCGGCGGCTCCAAGGGATGCAAGACGAAACAGGTGTGGACCGACTGGAGCCACTTGATGCTCAACCACGAAATCACCGCGTCGCCGGACGGAGCCAAAGGGCGGATCTACCTGGTGCAGCTCGGCATGCGCGGCCCGGGGACGATCGAGCGCCACGGCGGTTACGAGGATGTGTACGTGAAGACCGGTGAGGGATGGCGGATCAAGTCTCGCACTCACGTACGCAACAAAGCCTGGCACCCACCAGCCTTGCAGACGCCCGACTTGAACTAGTCACACCGCGAGTCCTTTCCACGTTTGTCGCTTCCACCTGTCAGTCTTGACAGGCGCGCGGCCAGCCCGACGCTAGTATGCTGGTCGGCCTCGCGGGGGCGGGGACACGGTGCGGATCGGAAGAGTTGCGGTGCTTTCAGCGGTCGTGTTGTTCGCCACGGCCGCCAGTCTCGCTGCGCAATCGACCGCGCTGCTCCGGGGACGCGTCCTGGATCCAGACGGAGGCGTGATCGTCGGCGCGCGCATCATCGCGCGCAGCGCGATCACGGGGATCGACAGGACGGTCATCACTGACCGTGCGGGGGGCTACCAGCTCGCCGCCCTGCCTCCGGACTCCTACCGCGTCACTGTCCAGGCCGCGGGCTTTCAGTCGATTGTGATCGAGTCGATCACGCTTGCCGTGTCCACCGTCTCCGTCCGGGACTTCCGACTGCAGGTGGCATCCGTGTCCCAGGAGCTGACCGTTTCAGCCGACCGCCCTCCGCTCGAACGCGCGACCGTCTCGATTGGACACACCGTAGACATCAGGACGCTTCAACAGGCACCGTTGAACGGGCGGAACCTCCTCGATCTCAGCGTGCTCGTCGCCGGGTCCGTCACCCCGCCTCAGAACGGCTTCCTCACCAGTCCCTCCCGCGCCCAGGGATTTCAGGCGCTCAACACGGCCGGAAACCGTGAGGACATGGTGAACATCCAGATCAACGGGGTGACGCTGAACGACCAGGTCAACAACATCCTTCTGTTCCAGCCGCCGCTGGCCGCCATCGATCAGTTCCGCATCCAGAACGCCGTGATCGGCGCCGAATACGGCCGCAACGCCGGAGCGGCGATCGACATCGTGACGCGATCGGGGACGAACACGCTCAGCGGCGGCGTGTTCGAGTTCATCCGTGACAGCGCGCTTGACGCGCGGAACTACTTCGAGACGTCCGTTGCGCCGCTTCGCCGCGATCAGTTTGGCGGATTCCTTCAGGGACCGCTGCGGCAGAACACCACCTTCTTTCACATCACATACGAAGGGCTGCGGCAGAAACAGGGTTTGACGGTCAACAGCGTGGTGCTGCGGGATGACGAGCGTGCACAGATCTCGAGCCCGGTGATCGCCTCGCTGGCTGCACTCCTGCCTCGGGCGAACGCGATCGATGAGCGTGGGACCGGGCGCTTCGTCGGTGACGCCACGGCATCCGTGGCGACCGACCGATGGTCCCTCGATCTGACACACGTGCTTTCGGCACGCGATCGGCTGCATGGCTTCTACGCGCTTCAGAATGACCGACGCCGTGAGCCTCTGGCCCTTGGCAATACGCTTCCCGGGTTCGGCGACACGCGCGACGGGATCCGCCAGGTGCTCACGATCGAAGAGACGAGCGTCCTCAGCGCGCGCGCGGTGAACCAGTTGCGCGGAGGGTTCAGCCGGATCGACTTCACCGGAGGGTACGGAACACCTCACGATCCGGCCGCGTTCGGCCTGGCCGACGCGCGGCTCAACGGCCTTCCCCAGATCAGTGTCGCGGGCGCGTTCAACATCGGCGGGCCGTCACAGTTGCCCCAGGGCCGGACCGATATCGAGGCGGCGGTCGCGGACACCGCCAACGTCATCCTCAACCGTCATGCGTTGAGGTTCGGCGGCGAGTGGCGACGATTCTGGAACGACAACTATCTGCAGGACGCAGGGACCCTGACGTTCCCGAGCGTGGCGAGTTTCATCGCGAACCAGGCCACGTCATTCTCGATTCTGGCGGGCAATCGGCTGAGCGACGTCGCGCAGAGCGCGCTCAGCGTCTTCGCGCAGGACACGTTCCGCTGGAAGCCCAACCTGACCTTCGACGTCGGCCTGCGCTACGACTGGCACATGACTCCACGCGAGCGTGAAGACCGGTTCGTCGTCTTCGACGCCACCCGCACCTCACTCCTCCAGCTGCCGCGGGACGCGGACGTCTACAAGCAGAACAGGAACGTGCTCCCCCGGGCCGGCGTCATCTGGGCGGCCGACGAAGACACGGTGGTCAGGGCCGGTTTTGCCGTGCACGCCGAGCAGCCGCTCACCAACGCCGTCCTCTTCCTGGCCGCAAATCCTCCATTTGCCACGCCGCTTGCCATCGCCGGCGTCGTTCGCGCCGAGGACGCGCTCGCCCGGGCGCAGACATCAGGGCTGGCTCCGATCACGATCGATCCGGAATACGAGAACAGCCTTGTGCGTTCGTGGACGACGGAGGTCAGTCGATCGCTGCCCGGTCACGTCACCCTGTCGGCGACCTACGTCGGCTCGAGAGGTGTGCACCTTCGTCTGTCGCGCAACATCAACCAGCCGGTCAACGGGGTTCGACCCTACATCCGACTGTCGAGCGACAGTCCGATCGAGCCGGGACGGGCTCTTGGCAACATCACGCAGGTGGAGAGCAGCGGTGCGTCGCGGTACCACGCGCTGTGGATCACGGCGTCGAGACCCATGCGCCAGGGCTTCCAGGTCGGCGCGACCTACGCGTTGTCGAAGTCGAGGGACACGAACTCGCGCAGCTCGCCGCCCACGACCATTCCGGTTCAGAACAGCTACGACGTCGATGGCGACTGGGGATTGTCCGATTTCGACGTCCGCCACCGCACAACGCTGACCGCCGTCTACAACACTCCCTGGCGGCACGTCGCGTTGTCGGACTGGACGTGCGCCATCGTGTTTCAGGCCCAGTCCGGGAATCCGGTCAACCTCGTGACGAACAACAGCACGCTGACCGGTGTTCCGAATACGGTGAGACCCAATGTGACCGGCCCCGTTCGCATCGTGGGCGACGTCAATCAATGGTTCGACACGTCCGCGTTCAGTGCGGGGTCCACGTTCGGAACCCTGGGTCGCAACGTGGTGATCGGCCCGGGGTTTGCCACGACCGATGTGTCGCTCAGCCGGCGGCTTCGACTGGGCGGACGGCGCAGCGTTGACCTGCGCGCCGACGCCTTCAACGTCTTCAACCGGCCGAACTTCGGACAGCCGGGCCGCATCGTCGGTACTCCCGATTTCGGCCGAATCACGAGCACACGATTCGCGACCGGCGACTCCGGTTCGTCCCGGCAGCTTCAGTTTTCACTGTCGGCGAACTTCTAATGCGCAGCCGGTACTGTTGCCCGCTCATCGCCTGTCTGACGATCGCGTTCCTTGCCGTCGCGGTCCCGTGCCTGGCCGAGACGACCATCCTGGTGGTCCATACGTACAGCGAGGACTGGCCGATGAGAAACAGCATCGATCAGGGACTTCGCAGGACCTTCAATACCAGGAAGGCCGGCGAGGTGAACGTCTTCTTTGAAACCCTTGACGTTCGTCGATTCCCCGATCCGGATTACAAGGACCTGATGCTGGATTATCTGCACCGGAAGTACGAGCGCATCCAGCCGACCGTGATCATCGCGGTTCACGATACGAGCTTTGATTTCCTGCAGAGTCATCGTTCGGAACTGTTTCCGAGTGCGCCTATCGTCGCCCTGCTCACGAGGCAGCGACCGATCGCACCGGACGCCAACATCACCGCGCTCTGGAACTCCTCCTCGTTTACCCAGACGGTGACCGCCATGCTCGCGCTTCAGCCGCGCACCAGACACGTGCTCGTCGTCAATACCGCGCTGGCCAGCAATACCGCGCTGAATGATGACGTCAGGAGGCAGCTGTCGCGTTTCGGTGACCTGGTCGCGATCGACTACGTGCAGGACCTTCCGCTCGAGGCCGCCCTCGCGCGGGTGCGCGCTCTGACACCGGACTCCGCCGTGCTGATGCTGCGGCTGGCGATTGACACTGCCGGCGTCCCGTTGGATCCACGTCTGGGGTTCGAGGCCTTGCTCCGTGCAGCCCCGGTGCCGGTCTACGTCATCTCAGACCAGGCGGTCGGCACCGGTGCGGTTGGCGGTGTCGTCTTCGATACCGCAGGTACCGGTGAACGACTGGCGATGACGGCGCTCCGCCTGGTCGACGGCGCTCGCGCTGGCGATATTCCGCCCACTGACGCTCCGGAGACTGCGTTGTTCGACTGGAGGCAGTTGAAGCGTTGGGATCTGCCCCTCGATGCGCTCCCGTCCGGAAGCCGGCTCTTGAATCAAGAATGGACCTTGTGGGAGCGGTATCGCTGGTACATCGTCATGGCCGCGACGGTGATTTTCGCGCAAGGCCTGTTGATTTCCGGTCTGCTCGTGCAGCGAGCCAGGCGCCGCCGGGCGGAACGGCAGGTCCGTGAGAGCGAGCGATCGCTGCGCGTCAGCACCGAGAAGGTCCGCGATCTGGCCGGCCGGCTGATTGCTGCGCAGGAAGTTGAACGTCGAGAGATCGCCGGCGAGCTGCACGACGACATCAGCCAGCGGCTGGCTGTACTCTCCGCCGAAGTGGACGCGTTGTCCAACCAGCTCCCGGACGACCCGCAACTCTTCGATCAGGCACAGCGGTTAACCACGCAGGTCGTAGAAATCAGCGAGGAGTTGCACCAGCTCTCACGCCGGCTGCACCCGGCCTGGCTCGATCAGATTGGCCTGGCCGATTCGCTGCGACACACGTGCAAGACCGTTGCGGAGGCGCACCATGTTGCGGTCAACCTCGACATCGCGGAGTTTCCCGGGCCGCTCGACAGCGACGTCGCTCTGTGCCTGTATCGCATCACGCAGGAGGGGCTTCACAACGTCGTCAAATACAGCCGCGCGTCGAACGTCAGTGTGCGCGTGACCAGCCACGACCGCCTGATCGGACTGCACATCGTGGACGATGGGGTCGGCTTCGACGCCGGGAGCGAAGGCTCGGGCATCGGATTGATCAGCATGCGCGAGCGCGCGCATTTTCTCGGCGGGCAGTTCTTCGTTCACTCCGCTCCAGGACAAGGCACCCGTCTCGAACTCCAGGTGCCACTACGCCTCAAGACGAATCTTGCGGTCCTGAACTGAAAATAAAGTCGAGAGACCTGTCAGTGTTGACAGGCGCACCGCCAGCTCGACAGGAGTATGCTGTCGCGCCTCACGCAGCGCGACAGTGCGGTTCGGGCTTGGCGTGCCTGCGTAGGCGCTCCTCTATGGGTCGCGCGTACCCCCTGTCCATCGCCTGTCTGACGATCGCGTTCCTTGCGGTCGTCGTCCCGTGCGCGGCGGAGACGACCATCCTCGTGGTCCACTCCTACAGCGAGGAATGGCCGATCCGAAACAGCATCGACCAGGGACTTCGCAGGGCCTTCAACACGAGACGCGCGGGGGACGTGAGTGTTCACGTGGAAACCCTCGACTCCCGCCGGCTTTCCGATCGCGACTATGCGGACCTGATGCTGGACTATCTGCGCCGGAAATATCAGCGCGCCCAGCCCGCCGTGATCGTCGCGGTCCACGATGCCGCATTCGACTTCCTGCAGACCCACCGGTCAGAACTGTTCTCGCGTGTGCCCATCGCTGTTCTGCTCACGAGGCAGCGAGCGATCCCGTCAGACGCCAACGTCACCGCGTTCTGGAACACCGCGACGTTTGACAGGACGGTCAGCGCCATGCTGGCACTTCACCCGGGTATCAGACGCGTGGTGGTCGTCAACGGCGCCCTGGACAACGCTGCGCTCAATCAGGACATTGCGACGCATTTGTCACGATTCGGGGACCGGGTCGCCATTGACTACATTCAGAATCTTCCGCTCGACGCCGCCCTCGCGCGCCTCCGCGCGCTGACACCGGACTCCGTCGTGCTGCACCTGCGGCAGGCGATTGACGCTGGTGGGGGCCCGCTCGATCCTCGCCTCGGGTTCGAGGCCGTACTGCGTGCAGCGCCGGTGCCGGTCTACGTCACGTCTGACCACATGGTCGGCACCGGGGCGGTTGGTGGTGTCGTGTTCGACACGGCAGGGACGGGTGAACAATTGGGCATGACAGCGCTTCGCCTGTTCGACGGCGCTCGCACCGGCGACATTCCGTCCGGGGACGGCAGGGAGATTGCGTTGTACGACTGGACGCAGCTGAAGCGATGGGGACTCCGCCTCGACGCGCTCCCGCCCGGTAGCCGGATCCTGAATCTCGAATTGACCTTGTGGGAGCGGTATCACTGGTACGTCGTCGTCGCGGCGACGGTGATCCTTGCGCAGGGCCTGTTGATTTCCGCTCTGCTCGTCCAGCGCACCAGGCGGCGTCTGGCAGAACAACAGGTTCGTGAGAGTGAGCGATCGCTGCGCCTCAGTGCCGCGAAGGTGCGCGACATGGCAGGCCGCCTGATTGCTGCGCAGGAAGTCGAGCGCCGGGGAATCGCAGGCGAGTTGCACGACGACATCGGCCAGCGGCTGGCCCTGCTCTCCGCCGAAGTGGACGCGCTGTGTGCACAGCTCCCGGAGGAACCGCACGTCCTCGAGCAGGCACAGCGTTTGACCGCGCAGGTCGTGGACATCAGCGCGGAGTTGCAGCAGCTCTCGCGCCGGCTGCACCCGGCCTGGCTCGATCAAATTGGCCTGGCCGATTCGCTGCGGCACACGTGCAAGACCGTTGCGGACGCTCACCACGTGTCGGTCAATCTCGAGATCTCAGAGCTTCCCGGGCCGCTCGACAGTGACGTGGCTCTCTGCCTGTATCGAATCACGCAGGAGGGGCTTCACAACATCATCAAATACAGTCACGCATCGAACGTGACCGTGCGCGTGACCTGCGATGACCGGCAAATCGGGCTGCACATCATGGACGATGGCGTCGGTTTCGACGCCGAGAGCGAAGGCTCAGGCATCGGATTGATCAGCATGCGTGAGCGGGTGCACTTCCTCGGCGGTCAGTTTCTGATTCACTCCGCTCCCGGAGAGGGCACGCGTCTCGAACTTCAGGTGCCGCTTCGCCGCAACGCGAATCTCGCCGGTATCGATCCGGCTGCGACCTCGAGACACGGAATCACGACAACGCCGGAACTGCACTGAGAGAACCCGGCGTCTCCCCGAGTCAGCAATCCACGGTTCTGAGGCGTCTCAACGCCTGTTCGGCATCCGCGAGCAGGCCGCCGTTTTCGTACGCCCCGCGGTTCGACGGCGGCAGCAGCTCGGCGATCATCAGCCCGATAGCGTCCATCATCGTCTGCCGATGCTGGTTCGTGACGTTCAGCAGGTGATGCGCCCGCAGCGGCGTCCCGATGCGCAAGTGGATGCGTGCTGGACGTACTCTCACGTCGCCGACTGGAAAAAGCGCGTCCGTTCCGGTGATGCCGACCGGCAGCACCCACACATCCGGTTGGATTTCCAGGTACCGCGCGACCGCAGGCAGCATCGGCTGCATCTGCGCTGTCCGGCTGCGCCGGCCTTCGCCGAAGAGCACGAGCGCATCGCGGACGTCGAGCCGTTGCGACGCGGCGTGTATGGCTTGTCGCGCTGCTCGCGCGACGTCTCGCGCGCCGAGCACCGCTTCCTCGGATGAAACGTCCGTGCTCTGCGGCACCTTGATCGTGCCGAAGCACAGGCTCGAGAACCGACGTTCCAGGCTCGTGAAAATCTTCGGGCCCGCCAGCGCCGTGAGCCGGCCGGCGAGTTCATCGAAGCCGGCGCGGTACAACAGAATCTGTATCAAGTTCGCGTCGGCGTAGGAGAGGTGGTTCGCGCACAGAATCAGTGGCTCATCGCCGACGGTGGCCAGATTCTCTACGCCGGACACATGCGATTCGGGCCGGACGAAATGGCCGGCCAGCAGATAGTGAATGCGTGCGACCAGGCGACAGGGCGGGTAATAGCTCCAGCCATCGTCCGCCGTCAGTTGATTCTTCAGCTCGGCGAGCGCGCTCGAACCGGCAGCGTCAATCTCGTGTTCGAGCGAGGCCCGTATTTGATCGTGTGACAGCAGATCGTCCTGGCGGCCAAGGAACTCGAGGATGCCAGACACCAGCTGGTCGCGGGTGAGAGTACCGGGCACCTTCAGCGCGTGCGCCTGCCACCCGGCGCGCCTGGCGGAGCGGCGTCCGGGACGATCGTGAAGTACCGATTATTCTCGGTGCACATGTATTCGATGATGTCGGTGTCGGGCAGGAACGTCAGCCGCTCCGTCACGTTCCACGGGCGTGTGTAGGCCTTCGGATCGTCGATCGTGATGTCGATATCGACGTGCCCGAAGTCGGTCCTGCGAAACCGTTCGACAACCCGAAGCGCCTCCGTAGCCGGACGTCCGGCGTTGTCGAGCCAGACGTTGTCGTTGAATCCTGAGCTTTCGACGACGAACGTATCGCCTTCCCAGCGTCCGATCGAATAGCCGAACCACGCCGGGTTCGGATCGCGCGGTAGCGAACGCCCGTCGGTGAAGATCTGCCGGAACGAATGCACCGCCTCGTACAGAACCATGACCAGGCCGGGCGTCTCGACGATCTTGAAGGGATAGGGCACGAAGTCCGACCGCGGCACGCCGCCGACGATGCAATTTGAGGTCGGGTCGTCCTTGGCGTTGTTGGCGACGCGGGTCCTGAATAGTTTTTCGGCCCACGGCTGGAAGGGCACGGTCTCCCCGGCCTTCATGCCTCGAGTGATGTCCTCGATCAGCCGCCGTGTCGGGCGCCAGAGGCCGGCGATTGTTGGCTTGCCGTCGGCCGTCCGCGGCGCCGGGGCATTGAGGTCCGCCCGCCCGTCCGCGGTGCGTGGGATTCCCGGAGTCGGGTTCTTCAGCCACTGACCTGCGGACAATTCCGCACCGATCACGATCAGGGCGGCGGCGACGGCGAGGGATCGCATGGTGGACCTCACAGTCCCAAATTCATTACCATCCCGTGCATGTATATCCGGGGTCGGGTGACATTCATACCACTGTTATTGCTGGCGGCGGTGCTTTACGGCACGCCGGCCTCCGCCCAGGTCGATTTCACGGGTGTCTGGAACGGCAATACCAACGCCGAAGACGGTCCCGAGCGCGCCGCCGGGCCGTCTCTGGTCGAGTTCCTCGGCCTGCCGATCAACGATCAGGCGCGGCAGTGGGGGCTGGCCTATCGACCAGGCCGTTTATCCCTCAGCGAGCACCAGTGCCAGGTGCACGTGACGCACTACATCCACCGCGGTCCGTTTGCCGCGCGGATCTGGGAGCAGCGTGACCCGGTGACGCACCAGTTGATCGCGATCCACGAGGCGATTGGCACCTACGAACAGAACCGCACGATCTGGATGGATGGACGGCCCCATCCGGGACCGAACGCGCCACATACGTGGATGGGATTCTCGACCGGCGTCTGGAACGGCAACATGCTGACCGTCACCACCACCCACATGAAGCAGGGGTGGCACCGCCGCGAGAACATCCCGGCGAGCGACGAGGCGACGACGATCGAGCACTGGATTCGCAACGGCAACGTCTGGACACACATCAGCGTCACGGAAGACCCCATCTTCCTGGCCGAGCCGTTGATCAAGAGCGAGGACCTGACGCTCAACCCGAACCCGAACGCCTTCAACCCGTTCTGGCCCTGCGAATACATCGAGGAAGGCGAACGTCCGCGCGGACAGGTGCCGCATTACCTGCCCGGTGAGAATCCGTGGGTGGCTGAGTACGCCGCGACGCACAACCTGCCGCAGGAAGTGACGCTCGGCGGTCCCGAGCAGATGTATCCGGAATACCGGGAGCGGATGAAGAAGCTGCCGGTGGCGGTGTTCAAGGATCCGAACGCTGCACCACCTGCTCCAGCGGCGCCCGCGGGCAGAGGGTCTGGACCTGCACCTGCCGGAGGTCGCGGCGCCGCTCCCCCAGCCGGACGGGGCGCTGGTGCGGGAGGTCGTCAGTGAAGCGCGTCGCGATGACCGCACTCGCGGCCGTTGTTGTCTGTGTGTCGGGTCTGGCCGCGCAGCAGCAGATTCGCACGCCGAAGCAGATGCCCCTTCCGCAGAAGCCGGACTGGGCAAAGATGGACGTGGAAGCGCTTCATGTGCAGGGCAAGGTGTACATGATCGCCGGCGCCGGCGGAAACATCGCGGTACAGGTCGGCGACGACGGCGTGCTCCTCGTGGACACTGGGTACGAGCAGATGAGCGGCAAGGTGCTCGCCGCCCTCGGCAAGCTGTCGAACGGGACACTGCGGCGCATCATCAACACGACGCTGAGCGATGCGCATACCGGCGCGAACGCCGTGATGATCAAGCAGGGGCGTCTGAATCAGGCCGGACCCGGACTTGGCGCGCGGCCGAACGAAGCGGACCTCATCGCCCACTCAGGGCTGCTGGCGCTGATGACCGAGATCGGGCGCGAGAAGATCATCCCTGAGCGGTGGCCGCCCAGCGTCTACAGCGTCAAGCAGAAGGACCTCTACTCGAACGACGAGGCGGTTGTCATCCTGCACGTGCCGAACGCGACGACGTCCGGCGACAGTATCGTGTGGTTCCGCGGGTCCGACGTGGTTGCCACCGGCGAGATCTTCAACCAGGCCACCTTCCCGTACATCGACGCGGCGCACGGCGGGACGATCAACGGCGTGATCGAAGGGCTGAACATGGTGCTGGAGATCACCGTGCCCAAGGCGAACCAGGAAGGTGGAACCATGGTCATTCCGGGCTACGGGCGCATCGGCGACGAGCACGACGTGCTCGAGTATCGCGATATGGTGACGATCATCCGGGACCGGGTACAGGCGGCCATCGACAAGAAGATGACGCTGGCCCAGGTGAAGGCGATGAAACCGAGCCCCACCTACGAGTACGAGCTCCGGTTCGGCCGCGACCCGAACTGGACGCCCGAGATGTTCGTTGAGACGATTTATAGGAATCTCAGTCCGCCGGTCAGCAGCACCCGCAAGTAATACGTTCGTTGTACGTAGTGTCCGGCTTCAGCCGGACCATGAGGAACACGGAATGAAACTCAGAATCCCGGTCGCCATTGTCGCGGCAGTCCTTTTTTCCGCCGCCGCCGCATATGCCCACCATTCCTTCGCGGGCACCTATGTCGAACATCAGGTGATGAAGATCGAAGGCAAGGTGGTCGAGTTCAACATCCGCAACCCGCACTCGTTCATCCTCATCGAGGTCACCGAGAAGGACGGGAAGAAGGTCCGGTGGGGCGGCGAGTGGGGCGGCGTCACGCAGCTCTCGCAGGGCGGCGTCACGCGCTTCACGCTTGAAGTCGGCGACCACCTGATCATCGAAGGGGCGCCGCCGCGCGATTCGCTGGACAAGAAGGTGCTCGTGCGCAAGGTCTGGCGTCCGGCGACGGACAAGAAAGAGGCCTGGGAGTGGGCGGGGAATGTCCGTTAGACAGTTAGTCCTCGCGCTGGGCACAGCGTGTCTGCTTCTCGCGCCCGTTGACGCGCAGCGCGGCGCGGGGCCTGCCGGTGGTGGTGCACCGCAGGCGGCGAAAGCCGCCGCGCCAGTCGATATCACCGGCTACTGGGTGTCGATCGTCACCGAAGACTGGATCGAGCGGATGTCGCCTGATTCTCCGCCCTCTGGAACGGGCGGCGGTGGCGGCGGTTTCGGAGGCGGCGGTGGCGGTGGTCGTGGACGCGGCGGGGCGCCCGCAGCGGCTGCTCCAGCGAGCACCGATCCATGCCGCGCCTACGGTGCCGGTGGCAGCATGCGCGTTCCGGGCCGGCTGAACATCACCTGGGCGGACGACAACACGTTGAAGGTCGACATGGACTCGGGCACGCAGACGCGGCTGCTGCATTTCGGCCAGACGCAGGCGCCTGCCCAGCGAACTCTGCAGGGCCATTCGATCGCTGCGTGGGACACTGGTGCTCGTGCCGGTGGCGGCGGCCGCGGCGGCGCTGCACCAGCCGCACCCCGCTGGGGGCAGCTGCGCGTCGTGACGACGAATACCACGGGTGGGTATCTGCTCTCGAGCCGCAACTCCTACGGCGAGAACGCGGTGATCACCGAGTACTTCATGCCGCACCAGGACTTCGGCGTGCAGTACCTGACGGTCGTCACTTCCATCGAGGAAGGCGGCAACCCGCGCATCGTCAGCTCCACGTTCAAGAAGGAGCCGGACGGATCGAAGTTCAAGCCGGCCGCATGTGAGGCCGTCAAGTAGCAGGCTGCCGCGCGCGCTGCTCGCGGCAGCTCTGACGCTTCTTCTTCCACCGTTTGCCGCGTCCGCCCAGCCGCAACCCTGGCTGGGCGCGTGGCAACAAGTCCCTCCCGCAACAAAGTGGTTCAGCCCCTGGCCGTATCAGCAGGTGACGCTTCGAATCGAGCCCTGGAACGACGGCCTGCGCGTCGTCTACGACATGGTGCGTCGCCGCGGCGGCATTACACACATGGAGTGGAGCGGCCGCTTCGACGGGCGTGACTACCCCGTGCAGGGCGCGGACTACGTGCTGACCAACGCCTATCGCCGGTTGTCGGATAGCAGCTACGAGATCACCGTGCGCGTGGATGGCCGTGAGGTCGCGGTTGCGACCGCTGTTGTCTCGCACGATCGATCGCGACTGACCGTCGAGACCGTGGAGCGAGACGCGGCAGGAAACCCCAAGAAGACCACTGCCGTTTATACGCGGCGTTAGTTTCGCTACCGCGACAACCACCAGATCAGTGCGCCGGCCCCGACGAGGGCGGCGAACAGCACAGCCGAGCATCCGCTGCCCGTGGCTGGCACGGCCTTAGCCGCTTCGTCCGGGTTTCTACCGGCTTCGAGCGCTTCGACATACGCCTTGGCCTGCGCCAGGCCCAGGCCCTTCTTCTCACGCACGTACTTGATGGCGACGATCTTTCCTTCGCTCTGAAGCACACGTGTTGCTTCAAGGCGAACGCCATCAGTTGACTGGCCGCCGAATCTGCTCGGCGCATCGGGCCCGGCGAGCATGCTGCCGCAGTAACGGCACTTGATCGCCTCGTCCTGGATCTCTTCAGCGCAGAACGGACACTTCTTCATCTTCGCGATCTTCTATCCCTTCGTGCCCTTCGTGATTTATGGATCGTGCGGGCGGATCCAGCGAAAACCGCTGTTGCGCAGCGGCAACGTGGAGGGATCCACGAGCCGGAAGTAGGCGTTCACATGTTGCCCATCGATTTCGCCTTCGATCCATAGACGACTCGCAGACGGCCGTTCGAAATTGAGGCGTGACCTCCACGAGCGACTGGCTCCCTTGGTGAGGGTGATCGTCCCGCTGCGCTGACCTTCGACCCCGATAGCTTCGTCTTGCTTGATCGATGCCCCGTAGCGTGCGAACGAGTCGTCTGTCCGCTGGACAACGAGCACATCGGGTTCGTCGAAGACGACCCGCAGCCAGCGCCGGTCGTAGTCATTCAGCTCCGCCGGCCGCGCCTGTCCGTCCACCGACATCGAGGCGAGGTTCCAGATGCCGTAGAGGATCGATTTCTGACGGCCGCTGCCGTTCACCTCCTGGAAGCGCGAGTTCATCCATGCCTGAACGCCCAGCAGATACACCCCAAACACAATCGGCAGAACGAGCCACGCACCGGCCGTCATGTCGAGATGCGCCGGCTCGGCCGTCACGCGCGAGGCGCGGCGGATGAGGAGTGACGTCAGCGGCCGCGCGACGGGCGCGAGCAGAATCAGCGCCATGACAATCAGATGGGTCGTCACCAGCTTCACGCCGATGTCGAACGTCAGGTTCAGCAGGAGCACCTGCAGCAGCGACACCACCCCGAGCAGTGCGCCGAGTGTCACGGTCCACGGCAGCAGCAGGAGGACACCCGCGAGCGCTTCGACGAGGCCAGTGGTGATCTGATATGCCGGTGCCGATCCGATGGTCGTCCACAACAGCGCGCTCAGTGTCATCTCGCCAACCGGCGTGACGAGGGCGGTAAGCGAAGGCACCGGGAACTGCGTCAGGAAGACCTTGGTCATCCCGTACTCGATGAGCGACGCCGCCAGGACAATCCGTACCGCGAGCCGGCACGCCGCCTTCGCTCGGTCCGAGCTTCGGCGGGCCAGGCTCGTCCCATGGCCGCGGCGAGCGAGGAGCGTCCAGGCGAGCGTGATCGCGACCGCTGCCGCCAGCACCCAGAACCACTGGATCCAGAAGAAGAGAGTTTCCCCGCCGCTCACGTCGTCCAGCGGCACGTCGATGCTGAAGACCGTGCGTCCAACCCAGTGCGTGATCTCGCGCATTGGCGAGAGCCGTCCGAGGCCCCGATACGTGAACCACCGGTTTGGAATGAGGCTGCCGGAGATCTGCGTTGCCAGGCCGAAAAGCGTCAGGTAGACGACGCCGAAGCGGAAGGCGACGAGTGCGGGCGATTTCTGTCCCAAAACCGGCGGCAACGGCCTCCGATGATACCCCCCGATGGCCTAGTGGTTTTGCGCTATTGAGCTTGCTCGCCTCTGCTGCGACTATTCGTGACCCCTCATGCCCCATATTGCTTTGCCCGAAGGAGTTCCGGGGATCCGGAGCGCCTTGCAGTTCCGTCCGGAGACCGCTCCGCCGCTCCTGCAACTCGCCGAAGTTCTGCTGCGCGGACCGAACACGCTGAGCAGCTTTGAACGAGAGACGATCGCCGCGTTCGTCTCGTCGAGGAACGAATGCCGCTTCTGTCACGCGAGTCATCGTGCCGCGGCGGCGCATCACACCGACGGCGACTATTCAGTCGTCGATGCGGTGCGGGCCGACTTCGAGTCGGCGCCGGTCAGCGCGAAGCTCAAGGCACTGCTGGCGATTGCGGCCAAAGTCCAGGTGAGCGGCACCTCCGTCACCGCCGCTGACATCGCGCGCGCCCGCGCCGAAGGCGCGACCGACATCGAGATCCACGACGCCGTCCTGATTGCCGCCGCGTTCTGCATGTACAACCGCTACGTCGATGGCCTGGCCACCTTCACCCCTGCAGGCGATGCCGCCTACGACGAGATGGGCCGGCGGATGGCGCACCAGGGGTATGTGAACCGGCGCGAATAGGGTCTCCATATGCCTCACATCACTCTGCAAGCCGGTCTGCCGGGCATTCGTGGACCGATGGCGTTTCGTCCGGAGACTGCGAAGCCGATGAACGACCTGGCGGACGTGCTCCTGCGCGGACCGAACTCCCTGTCGCCAGGCGAGCGCGAGTTAATCGCCACGTTCACCTCGTCGCAGAACGACTGCCGCTACTGCCAGACCATTCACGGCGCTGTCGCCGCCCATCATCTGCAGGACGAGGACCTGGTGGTCCAGGTGAAGCACGACTTCGAGAAGGCCGGCATCTCCGACAAGCTGAAGGCGCTGCTGGTCATCGCTGCAAAGACCGCGCGCGGCGGGACGCACGTGATGGCCGGCGACGTGGCGCGCGCGCGCTTGCACGGGGCCACCGACATCGAGATTCACGACACCGTGCTGATTGCCGCGGCATTCTGCATGTTCAACCGCTATGTCGATGGCCTGGCGACGTGGGCGCCCGAAGACCCGGAGTTCTACCGGCAGCGCGCGGCGCTCATCGCCGAGCATGGCTACGCTGCCGTCACGACTGGAGTCACACGATGAGAAGCCGACTCGTTGCCTGGTGCGTTGCAAGCTGGATGTTGGCCGCCGCTTCGGCCTTCGCGCAGGATCCGACCGGCGCGATCGAGGGCGTCGTCACCGATCCGTCAGGGGCGGTCGTTGCCAACGCGCATGTCGTCGCGCGCCATCAGGGCACGGGCCTGACGCGCGACACGCAGGCCGGAAGCAACGGCTTCTATCGCGTGGTCAGCCTGCCGGTGGGTGCCTACAGCGTCATCGTGGACGCGCCGCAGCTCGCGACGACGGTGCGCGAGCCGATCGTGGTGGCGGTGAATCAGACGGTACGGCTGAACGTGCAGCTCGTTCTCTCAACGTTGACCGAGCGTGTCAGCGTGGCCGGCGGAGCGCAGCTTGTCGACACGGCCACCACAGCGCTGGGCCGCGTGGTCACGGGGCGCGAGCTGGTGGACCTTCCGCTGAACGGCCGGAACTTCACACAGCTCGGACTGCTGCAGACCGGCGTCGCCCCGCTGACGGCAGGCGTTGCAACGGCCGGCGGGAGTCTGCGCCAGGGACAGGCGTACGCCGTCAACGGCATGCGTCCGGAGCAGAACCTCTATCTGCTCGACGGGGCTCAGAACATCAATCGCATGGATGGTGGGTACGCGCTGAAGATCCCGGTGGACGCGGTCGCCGAGTTCCGGATTCTCACGCAGGGGGCTCCCGCCGAATTCGGCGGGACTGCCGGAGCCACGACGAGCATCGTCACACGATCGGGCACGAATCAGTTCAGCGGCAGTCTGTACGAGTTCGTGCGGAACGACGCGTTCGACGCGAAGAACTTCTTCTCGGAGCGCGTCGAGCCGCTCAAGCAGAATCAGTTCGGGACGACGTTCGGCGGTCCGCTGCAGCAGAACCGGACGTTCTTCTTCGGCTACTACGAAGGGTACCGAAACACTCAAGGCATCACGACCAGCGCCACCGTGCCGACGGCCGCGGAGCGCGAGGGCGATTTCTCGGCGATGAGCGGGCCGCTGCTCAACATCGCTGCCGGCGGCGTGCCGTTCCCCGGCAACAAGCTGCCTCCGGCTGCGATCAATGCCGTGGCGCGCAACGTCCTGGCGATGTATCCGCAGGGCAACGTCTCACCCTCGATCTACCGCGAGACGCTCGTCGCGCGGAACGACTACGACCAGGCCGGCGCCCGGGTCGACGTGGCGTTGTCGAACCGCAGCCAGTTGTCGGGCCGCTTCTCGTACTCCGGCGGCAACAACAACAATCCCATCTCGGTGCGCGGCAGCGACGCGCCCGGCTTCCCGACGCGCGACGACTACTCGACGCATTCGCTGACCGTGTCGAACACGCACATCCTGTCGCCGTCGATGACGAACACGGTCCGCGGCAACTATCTCCGCCACAAGTTCTTCTTCGATCAGCGTTTGAACCAGACGCCGCCCAGCGCGCTCGGTTTCGGCTTTCAGTCGGTCAGCGAGATCGGCCAGGGGCCGCCGTTCTTCAACATCACGGGTTACACCCCGATCGGAGGGGCGATCACCGGGCCGCGCAACACGACGCAGAGCACGTTCGAGCTGCAGGATAGCGTGACGTGGGCGCGCAGCTCGCACCTGTTCAAGTTCGGCGGCGAGTACGTGCGGACGAACATCGACATGTTCCAGGGCATCGCGCCGAATGCGTTCTTCGTGTTTTCGTCCACGTTCCCGACGAACAACGTCGTTGCCAACGTGCTGCTCGGCGCACCGGTGGTCTTCTATCAGGGCTTCGGCGACTTCTCGCGTGAGGTGCTCGTGCAGGGTTTCGGAGCCTACGCGCAGGACGAGTGGCGCCTGGCCGGCAACCTGACGTTGAACCTGGGGCTGCGCTACGAGCGCATCAACCCGTTCACCGAGGCGCAGGATCGCCTGAATGCGTTCGTCCCGGGTGTCCAGTCGGTGGTGCGCCCCGACGCTCCGCGCGGCCTGCTCTTCCCGGGTGACCCCGGCGTCGGCGAAGGCATCGCCCAGAGCGCCAATGCGTTCATGCCCAGGGTCGGGGCGGCGTGGGATCCGACCGGCGACGGCACGTGGTCCATTCGTTCCAGCTACGGCCTCTTCTACGATCAGTTCCAGAACGGCGCAGGCACGGCGTCACAGGTTGCGATCAGCGCGATCCCGGCGGCGCAGTTCGTCCAGTTCAGCGGCGCTGGCCTCAATTTCCAGAATCCGTACGCCGGCCGTCCGGCGATCCAGCCGAACAGCTTCGTGCGGCCGTCCACGGTGTTTGCGATGGACGTCAACAACAAGCCGCCGTATTTCCATCATTGGAACGTCGGGGTGCAGCGGGCGCTCTTCGACCGCTACGTCGCGGAGGTGCGCTATGTGGGCGCCGCCGGACGACGGCTGCCGCGCAACGTCGAGGCGAATCCTGCCGTGTTCGGCCCCGGAGCGACGGCACAGAATGCCGATCGCCGCCGCCTCTATGCCAACTGTCCGGCCGATGGCAGCGCGTGCGACTTCTCGACCATCGCCATGCTCACGAACGTGGCGCGAGCCTCGTACCAGGCGCTGCAGACGAGCCTGTCACGGCGCTATACCACCGGTTTTGGGTTCAACGTCTCGTATTGGTATTCACAAACGTACGACCACCTGTCGGCGATGAATCTGTCTGGCGCTGCTGCGAAGCCGCTTGCCGGTGAGAACGACCTGGCTCAGAACCCGGTCGATCTCGAGGCCGAGTGGGGTCCGTCGCTGTTCGACGCACGCCACCGCTTCGTCGCGAGCGGCAGCTGGATCCTGCCGTCGCCGTCTGGCGACTCGGCGCCAGTGCTTCGCGCCATTTTCTCCGGCTGGCAGTTCAATGCGATTGCGACCCTCACGTCTGGCACGCCGTTCACCGTGTCGGACTCGACGAACGTGTCGCTGCAGGCCAACAGCCCGCCGATCTCCGGGTTTGCCGCCAGCCGGCCGAACGTCATCGGGGATCCCAACGACGGACCGCACACTGTCGACGAATGGATGAGCCGCTCCGCATTCGAGCGGCTGAACGCGCAGACGCAGGCGGGCCAGTTCGGCAATGCCGGGCGGAACATCGTGCGCGCGCCGGGGTACGCGAACCTCGACATGTCGTTTGTGCGTGAAGTCGGACTGCCGCGTGGGACCCGTCTGCAACTGCGCGCCGAGATGTTCAATGTGACCAATCGAGTGAACCTCGGGCTGCCGGTGGCGGATCTGAACTCGCCGAATTTCGGACGCATCTTTTCGGCGGGAGCGCCGCGGCTGATGCAGTTCGGCGCGAAGCTGATCTTCTGAGCATGTTGGCCGACGAACGGGACCTGCGCTACGAGGGCTGGCGCGTCGCCGGCGCCTCGGCGGCGGGCGTGTTCGTCAGCTTTGCCTCGCTTCTCGTCTATACCTTCGGCATCTTCCTCAAGCCGTGGACCGAGGAGTTCGGGTGGTCCCGCGAGTCCGTGTCCGCTGCCTTCGGCATCGCCGCGATGACGGTGGCTGCCTGTTCGCCGCCGCTCGGCTATCTGCTCGATCGCGTCAGCCCGGCTCGCGTCGTGGTGCCGTGCCTGATTGTTTTCGGTCTGGCCTTTGCCTCCCTGTCGCTGCTGACGCCCAGTATCTGGCATCTGTACACCGTCTTCCTTGTGCTCGGCGTCGTCGGCAACGGCACGGCGCAGATGGCGTACTCGCGCGCGGTCTCGAGCTGGTTCGAGGCGCGACGCGGGATGGCGATCGCCATCGTCCTGGCCGGCGGAGCGGTGGGGGCGATGGTGCTGCCGCCATTCGCCGAGAGCCTGATCGCGCGTTATGGCTGGCGGCAGGCCTGCGTGATTCTTGGCGCCATGGTGCTGGTCATCGGACCGCCGATGGCGGCGCGGTTCCTCCGTGAGCGCCCGCACGCACACTTCGCGGCGTCGACGAGCGTCGTCGGCGCCTCTGTGCGCGATGGACTCCGCTCCCGCGCGTTCTGGATTCTGGTCGCGATCCTGTTCGGAAGTTCGATCGCGCAGAACGGCGCTATCACTCACCTTGCCGCGCTGCTGTCGGACCGCGGCGTGACGGCGCAGGGCGCAGCCATGGCTGTGTCGGCAATGGGTGCCGCCAGCCTGGCAGGCCGACTGGGTACCGGTTGGCTGCTCGACCGGTTCTTCGCGGCGCACGTGTCGATGGTGTTGCTGCTGACGGCTGCGGCCGGTACGCTGCTGCTGGCAACCGCCGACTCGCTGTTGGCTGGCGTTCTGGCTGCCGCGCTGATCGGCGTGGGGATGGGAGGCGAGGCCGACGTCACGCCGTACTTGCTGGCGCGCTATTTCGGTCTTCGCGCCTTCTCGGCGCTCTATGGGCTGACGTGGACGGCGTATGCGATCGCCGGAGCCGTCGGACCGATTCTCATGGGGCGGGCGTTCGACGTGACCGACTCGTACACGACGCTGCTCACAGTGCTTGCCGGCGTGATCGTCGCGGTGGCGACGTTGAACGTCCTTCTGCCGCGCTATGGAGCGCCGTTGACAAACGAATGGGCTGCCGCTGAGATCGAGACGACATGAAGGACCAGCCGGCGCGACCGCATCCAAAGCGTGGTCAGTACACGCCGAAGCCGGAGACGCTGGCGCTGCTCACAGTTCCCGGCAATCCGATCAACGGGCTCGGTGAATTGACGCCCCGCCGGCCGTCGCCGTTCTTCTGGCACCCTCCTGAGCAGCATCCGTACGGCGAGCTGCAGATTGCCGCGCGTCAGAGCTCACGAAAATGTCCCGGCGCGGGGCCGGCTTTCCAGGCGGCGTACAACCGTCCCGAGCTGATCCCGGTCGCGGAGACGCGGAACGAGGCGGCCGCCGGGCAACTGAGTGGCGACCTCGCGGCGTTTGCACTCTCCCACGAGGCTGACGACATCGGCATTGCGCCGATGGATCCGCTCTACGTGTTCGAAGGCTATGAGATCGACGAGCCCTGGGTAATCGTGCTCGCGCTGGCGCACGACTACGAGCGGTTGAAGCAGGTCCCGTCGGACGAGACGAACGGCGTCGGCGTCACTGATGTCGGCGACCAATATGCACGCGGGACGCGGGCGTCGTACGCGCTTGCGAACTGGATCCGCTCGCAGGGCTATAACGCCCGGGCATTTCCAGGACCGATGGCCGATGCGTTACTGCTGATCCCGCCGGCGATTGCATCCGGCCTGGGGGAGCTGGGCAAGCACGGCTCGATCATCAGCCGCCGCTTCGGCTCGGGTGTGCGTCTTGCCGGCGTGACGACGGACATGCCGCTGGTGCCGACGGTCGAGGATCGTTTTGGTGCGGATGAATTCTGCGCGTCGTGCCAGATCTGTACGAGGGAGTGTCCTCCCGGCGCGATCGCGGAAGAGAAGCAGATGGTCCGCGGCGTCACACGCTGGTATGTGGACTTCGACAAATGCATTCCGTACTTCGCTGAGTCCGCGTCGTGCGGGATCTGTATCGCCGTGTGTCCATGGACGCGGCCGACCGTGCGTCCCAGCCTGCTCGCGACAATGGCGCGCAGGCTTGGTGAACGCTGAGCGTCTCGCTTCCAGACGCGCCTGCCAGGGCGCTCATGCTGCTCAACGCCTCGTGGCTGTCCATGGCACTCCCGTCGCGGTTCCGCAGCCAGGGTAGTTGCTGAAGTGCGCCTGGCCACTCGCCTGGTTGCCGGCGAGGAAGAGCCCGATGACGCCTGTGCTCGGTTCGGTGCCTGCGCGATCGCCACTCAAGTACGCAAACTCGCGAAACGAGGCGGTCGTGCCCGTGCAAGGCCCCGGAATGCAGGTGACGTCCGGCTTCGTCGAAACATTCAGGTTCGAGAAGGTCTGAGTGCCCGTGCAGCCATTGAAGCTGTATCCGACGGATAGCGTCGTGAGGATTTCGTCCGGGGATACCGTAAACGCGATGGGCGCGCCTTGCGCGGTAGTGCCGTTCCATTGGCCCACGCTCAACGACGAGGAAGATGGCGACGCAGGACCACCGCACGCGGTGACAAGCACTCCCGCGACCATCCCGATCCGTAGCATCACTCTCTGCATCCGTGAGCCGAGGCAAAGCCAAGCGCCTGAAACGAGAAAAGGCCAGGTTCCTTCAGGGAACCCGGCCTTCGCGTTCTTCTTCGTGCCCTTCGATCTCTTCGTGGCCTTCGTGTCTAGAGATTGAACCGCCCCGTACTCGGCCCCATCTTCTCGATCTCGACACCGGCGAGGTGCGCGATGCCGAGTAGCAGGTTGGCGGTCGGCTCCTCCGGACCCGCGACGAGATGTCGGTTCCCTTCCAGGCGGCCGTGCGCGCCGCCGACGAGCAGGGCCGGCGGGTTGCTGCGGTCGTGGGCGTTGCCGTTGCTCATGCCGCTGCCCCAGTAGAGCAGCGAGTGATCGAGCAGGTTGCCGTCGCCGTCCTTCGTCGCGCGCATCTTCTCGAGGAACTCGGCGAACTTCACCATCTGGTAGGTGCCGATCTTGGCGTACTTGGCGAGCTTCTCGGCGTCGTTGCCGTGGTGCGAGATGCTGTGGTGCGTCTCCGGGCAGCCGATGTGCGCGTAGCTGCGGTCGGTCGGCTCGTGGCCGATCATGAACGTGAACACGCGGCTGATGTCGCCCTGCAGCGCCAGGTGCATCAGGTTGTAGGTGACGCTCATGTGGTCGTCAAAGGCCTCGGGCAGGCCGATCGGCGACTCAGGGCTGCCGGTAATCGTGTTGAGCCGGGTCTCCATCCGATCGAGCTGCTGCTCGACCTCGCGGATGTTGCTCAGGTACTCGTCGAGGATCGCGCGGTCCGGCGCGCCGAGCGTGCCGCGCAGCTTCGCCGTCTCCTGCGTCACTGAGTCGAGGAGGCTCTGCTTCTCCTTCAGCCGTGCCGTGCGCTGCTGCGCCGTTCCCGTCTCGCCGAACATGCGTTCGAAGGTGACGCGCGGATTGATCGAGACCGGCAGCGGCCGCGTATCTTCGCGCCAGGCCAGCGTTTCGAACAGGACGCACGGGAAGCCGTCGCACGCGCCGGCCGCGGTGCCCATGTCCTCGGTGCCGACCTCAATCGAGTGGAGCGGTGTGTCGCCGCCGACGTGATCCGCGATGATCTGATCGAGGGTCTTCTTCGACTGCAGCTTGTTGAACGAGTCGCCGGTGGCCTCGCGTTCCACCACAGGGCCGATGCCGTTCAGGAACGCAGAGCTGGCACCGACGTGAACCGATTCGCCCCACGGCGCCTTCATCTTGCTGACGGTGACGAGCTGGTCGCGGAAGGCTTCGACCGGCTGCATGACCGGCTTGAACACGAAGTTCTTGCCCGTCTGCTCGGGATGCCACGTGTCCGGATACACGCCGCACGGCATGTAGATGACGCCGAAGCGGAACGGGGCCCGGCTGCGCGACTGCGCGACGAGGGCAGGCACCATGGCGTCGAGCCAGGGAAGCGCCACCGCGGCTCCGAACGCGCCGCGCAGGAACGTGCGGCGTGACAGATGCTTCTTCGTGATGATCATGGCTGCTCCGTTCCGGCTACAGCCGGACACTACATTCGGTCCGCCTGAAGGCGGACACTACAGCTACCTGGCCGCCACCCTGGCCGTTGGTTCGGTCTCCAGCCTTGTGCGCATCTGGAACGGCGCACTCTCGACGATACCGTTGATTATCGACTGCAACCCGTAGTTCCGTTGCGCCGAATTTTTGACGATCCGCCGGATTACGGCCATATCTGACGGCTCGACCCCCCGGCCGAGGGCATATGTCATCAGCCGCTCGGCCAATGTCGTGGCAAACGCCTCGGGACGGCTGAGGATCGCGTTGCGCAGGGCAACCGGTCCGTTCACCTTCGAGCCGTCCGCCAGCACGCCGCTCGTATCGAGCGCCGCGCCATCGTCACTCGTCGTCCGCCAGCGTCCGACCGGGTCGAAGTTCTCGAGCGCGAAGCCCACCGGGTCGATGACGCGGTGGCAGCCGGCGCACGTCGGGCTGTTTCGGTGAAGCTCGAGCTGATCTCTCACCGTCTTCGGCTTCGTCGCCGCGCCCTTGGTGCTGTCCTCGAGCGTCGGCACGTTCGGCAGCGGCGGCGGAGGCGGCGTGTTCAGGAACGTCGACAGGACGAACTTGCCGCGAAACACCGGCGAGGTGCGCGTGGCCACGGACGTCATCGACAGGATGCTGCCGTGCCCGAGGAGACCGCGGCGGTTCGGATCCGTCACGGGCACCTTGCGGAAGCGCGTGCCGTAGACGCCGGAGATGCCGTAGTGGCGCGCGAGCCGCTCGTTGACGAACGTGTAGTCCGCGTTCAGCAGTTCGAGCGCGCTGCGGTTCTCGCGGACGACGTACGAGAAGAGCAGCTCGGTTTCACGGCGGAAGGCGTCGCGGATGTTGTCGTCGAAGTCGGGGAAGGTGAGGATGTCGGGCCGCACCTTCGCTTCGAGATTCCGCAGCTGCAGCCACTGGCCGGCGAAGTTGCTGACGAGCGAATCGGCCCGCTTGTCGGCAATCATTCGGCGCACTTCCGACGCGAGAACGCCAGGCTGACGAAGCTGACCGGCGATCGCCAGATCGAGCAGCCGCTGGTCGGGAATGCTGGACCAGAGGAAGAACGAGAGACGCGAGGCGAGCTCGACGTCGCTGATCGCGTGGGGGCTGCCCGGCTTCACGCCAGGCTGATCGCGCTCGATCCGGTAGGTGAAGTTCGGGCTGGCGAGGATGCGAGCGACACCGGCGCGGATGCCCGCGTCGAAGCTTCCTCCGCTCCCGCGCGCGTCGGTGTAGAAAGCCATCGGCGCGTCCAGGTCGGTGGTGTTGACAGGTCGCCGATACGCTCGCTTCGCAAGGTTCGTGAGAATGCGTCGCGCGCAGGCCGTTTCCTCGGCTGATGACCCACCTTTGACCGAGGTGGCCGGCTTGCAGACGAACAGCCGCTCGCGGCTCGGCGTTGAGCTGACGCCAGTGACTTTGTACGGACCTTCGATGCCGACTGTCTTCAGCTTCGGCAGGCCGCCAATGAAGTGAATCTCCTGGCTGTCGCGCTGTCCCGGTTGCCAGACGTCCTGGGGCTGTCCGGGCCTCTCCTTGAACGTGAAGCCGACGTCGTGCGGTCCCGCAGTGACGGTCACGCGCCCCGTCATGCGCGCATCGAGAATCGCGCGCGCGGCGTTCATGTCCTTGGCCTGCACCTTGTGATCTTCGGGGCCGCCGATCTCCGCCGAGTACACCTCCGCGCCGTCCACGGTGATGACGAAGGTGTGGGGCAGATCGTTGCTCTCGACGCCGGCATAGCCCTCTTCGATGCCGCGTACCAGCCGTCCAAAGAGTTTGTATTCGCCGTCGGCGGGGAAGACGTGCCGCACGACGCGTCCACCGCGCGTGCCCAGCGGGAGGCCGTCTACGTGCGCGTTCTGGCTGAAGTCGCGATTGATCGAATACTCGGAGGTGCCTGGCGCCGCCTGCGCATCGCCAACGGCCAGCGTGCTGATTCGCTGTGCAGCGGTGAGGTAGCCGTCGAGGAGCAGCGGCGACGTGCGAAGCGCCACGGCAATGTTGTCGAAGCCGAAGTCGCCGCCGTCGTTCGGCAGCAGCGACGAGACGTCCACGTCGAGCGCGAAGAGATCGCGGATCGCGTTGCGATACTCGACGCGATTGAGGCGATGGACGACGTATCGGCCGGGTGTGCTCCTGGCGGCCCAGGCGCGGTCGAGCGATCCGGACAGCCAGGTCGTGAACGCCACGTACTCCGGCTCAGTGGGATGCGGCGTCCCCTGAGGCGGCATCGCGCGCACGTTCAGCTTGCGCAGGACGCGCTCCCACGTGGCGGCATGCGGCAGCAGGTTGTCGAGGCTGGCCGTTTCGAGGTTGACCGGATCGTTCGCCGGTTGCGGACTGCGGGTGCTGTGGCAGCCGACGCAGTACTTGTTCAACCAGGCCCGGTGCGTCGCGGCGTCAGCCGCTGGAGCTACGCTCGTCTCGGCGCTCCGCACTGGGCGTGCGACTGGGGTACCGGACTGCTTGGTTGCTGCCGGGGACTGCGCGAAGAGCATGGCGCCGGCGACCCAGATGAGCGCCGCCCCCGCGAGCGCGCGCTTCATTTCGGAGCCTCGGTCTTTTTCTCGTCGGCTTTCGCGTCTTTCGCGACGGGCGGCGGCTGCGGCGTCGGATCGTTCGGTCCGAGCTTCATCAGCTCGCGCACCGCGGCTATGACTTCATCGCGCGTGTTGCGTTTCGGCCGATAGGCCCGCGAGTCGGTGTTGTTGCCGGGCGGCGGTGGCGGCTCCGGCTTCTCCGCGAGCTGGAGCGGCGTCAGGTTGTCCTTGTTCACGGCGTCGAGTTTGGCCCCCGCGGCGACGAGCTCGCGGATGATCGGCACCTGTCGCGCCGTGACTGCCTGATGGAGCGGCGTCGAGCCGTCCGGAACCTTGACGTTCGGATTCGCGCCGGCGGCCAGAAGGACTTTGACGGCGTCCACTGGCGCGCGATTCGACGCCTCACGGAAGGGCGGCGGCCCGAGACGCTCGAACCCTGGGCCGGCGGCGAATGCCGCGCCGCGGCCGCCATTCAGCGCGGCGAAGATAGGCGTACGTCCCACGTTCGCGTTGCCGCGTCCGCCGCCGCCATCTTCGTCGTTCCCGGCCTTCTTCACAGGCTTCGGGCTCCACTCGACGTCGGCGCCGTGCTTGAGCATCAGCTTCAGCGCCTCCACGTCAGCCGCCACCGCCGCGCGATAGAACGGCGAGGCGTTGACTTCTTCGCCGCAGCAGAGCGTCGAGGAATGGAGCTGGCCGGTGAACGCCTTGTTCGGATCGGCGCCCTTGTCGAGCAGCTTCGCGACCAGGTCGAGCGCGGTCATCTTGTTGGGATGATCCGCGCGCAGCCGCGATCCGTCGCGCGCCCGCATGTCACTGGTGGCGTCGTGCATGTCCACTGCGAAATACAACGAGCCGTCGTTGGCGTTGGCTCCAAGATCGACGAGGGTCCCCGCCAGGTCGAACCGATCGTTCACGATGGCGACGATCAGTGCGGTCGCTCCGTCGCCGTTGGTCAGGTTCAGATCGGCACCGCCCTTCGCCAACGCCCGCACGGCTGCTTCGTGGCCGTTGCGCACGGCGTACATCAGCGCCGTGAAGGCACCGGTCGGGTGGTCGGCGTTTTTGCGATCCTCGATCGTCGTGACTCGCGTCTTTCGATTGGCGTCGGCCTTCGCAGCGAGCAGCGCCGTGACGACGTCGGCGTGGCCTTCGGCTGCGGCCCACATCAGCGCCGTTTCCTGCTGGTAGCTCGTGGCGTTGACGTCCGAGTTGGCTTCGAGCAGGAGGCGCACGGAGTCGAGGCGGCCAGTACGCGCCGCTGCCATCAGCGCGGTCTCGCCGTCAGGGTGTGCGAGTGTCGCTTTGGCGCCCGCCTTCAGCAGCATGTCGATGAGCGGCGCGTCGCCTGTGCGGCCCGCCTGAATCAGCGGTGTCACGCCGTACTTGTTCGGAGTGTCCGGTCTGGCGCCAGCCGCGAGCAGCGCCTTCGTCATCTCGACGTCGGAGTGATAGACAGCCCAGAGAAGCGCTGTCGATCCGTCTCGCGCGGGCTCGTTGACGTTCACCCGCTTGGCAATTGCCGCGCGAACGGCGCGGACGTCGCCATCCTTTGCCGCGGTCACCAGCGCGCTGTCGGTTGCTGCCTGGAGAACCGGCAGCAACGTTGCCAGCATTACCCCGGAGGCGGCTATAAGCCGGAAAGACCGTTGGGTCATTGAGATACGGCCCGTAATCATCCGGCGATATTACCCGGTTTAGTTGGTAGTTAGTAGTCGGTAGTCGGTAGTGGGTGGCGACGGGTGTTGGAGGGCTAAAATCGGGATTTCTGGCGTATTTCTGCGCACTACCAGCTGCGCGCTACCAACGACGAACTACCAACGACCGACTGCTCAGGGGCACGCTTCGGCGACGCGGTTGACGACCGCCACATTCAGGCCGTTTGCGCCGCCGGCGCCGATGAGCATTCCGGCGACCGACATCCGCTGTCCGACGAACGCATCCAGCTTCGTCAGCACGAACTTCAGCGCCATCGTCCGGCCGCCGAGCGCGACCGTGGCATCTGACGGATCCGCCTGGGTCTTGTCGGTCCTGATTGGTGCGGTGGCGTTCGTGAGCGTCCACTCGTTGCCGCTCTTTGCCAGGCAGCCCACCACACGAACGAGAGTATTGGCGGGCAGCTCCCCAGGGCCATCCTTCGACACGATCATGACGCCGGTAATGGAGGCAGGGGTCAGCTCGGTCGTGCCGGCCGGAAAGCCGTTCGACTTCAGGATCAACGCCACGATGTCGTTGTAGCTTTCGGGCGCGAGAGAGCCGCCGTTGCCGTTCGGCATGTTCTTGCTGATATAGGCCAGCAGCTCCGCGACCGATTTCTGCGTGTGGCTCTGCCAGAATTCCTCGCCGCTCAGCGGCCGGTTACCGTCCGGAGTCAGCGTGTGGCACCCGGCACAGCTGGCGCCAAAAACGCCGGTCGCACGATTCGCCTGGGCCTCCGTATAGACCCCATCCCACACCGTGCGCGGCTTCGTGGGTGCTTGCGACGACACGAGAACGCTGCCTGCGAAGAGCAAGGCGGGAAGGATAAGGCACGCACGATTTCCAGCTGTCATGGCTGGGGAAAATATAACCTGTCTGGCGCCCCTCAAGGGCCCAATGACGCAAGGAGAGCAATTGCCATGGCACTGAACACCGTGACCCGCACCGCCCTGGCCGTTTCCGCCGTCGCCTGCGCCCTCGTGGCGACGCTTACCGCGCAGCAACCTGCCTCAGCTCCAGCAAGCGCCGCCGGTACCGTGCTGATCACCGGTTCGAACCGGGGACTCGGCCTCGAGTTCGCGAAGCAATACGCCGCGCGTGGGTGGAAGGTCATCGCCACGGCGCGTGATCCCCAGGCGGCCGCCGACCTCCGCGCCCTCGCCGCGAAGAACAACAACGTCACCGTGGACAAGCTCGATGTTGAAGATCGGGCGGCGATCAAGGCGCTGGCGGCAAGGTATCGAGGGACGCCCATCGATGTGCTGATCAACAACGCCGGCGTGCTTGGTGACATGAAATCACAGGCCGCGGGCGCGCTCGATTACGCGCAGTTCGAAGAGGTGATGGCGATCAACGTCTATGGCGCACTCGCCATCGCCGAAGCGTTTCGTGATCACGTGGCCGCGAGCCGGCAGAAGAAGATCGTGTCGATCACCAGCCGCTCGGGAATCATCTCGCAGCCGGGCTATCGCGGGCCCTCGTTCTATCGCGCGAGCAAGGTCGCGCTCAACATGACGATGCGCGTGCTTGCCGACGAGCTGCGTGATCGGGGGGTCATCGTTGCTCTTGTTTCCCCGCCGCCGACCGAGACGGACATGCTGCGACAGCTGATCGGTCCTGAAAATGCGGCTCGGCAGGGCAGGCCCGGCGAGGTCATCAGCATGCTCATCAAGGTGATTGATGGCCTGACGATGGAAAACAGCGGCGGACAGCCGGTCTATTTCGATGGAACTCTGCTGCCGTGGTAAGTCGGCGCGCGGTTTGCTCCTATTCAGGACTGGTATGGCTTCGCGGGAACGTTCATGGTCGGAACAGATTCGCGACCTCATCGAGGAGGTCGATCGCGTGCGCGGCGAGAGCGAGCGCGTACGTGATGCTGTCGATCGCGCCATGAAGAATCCATTCTGGCCAGACCGCAGGCGTGCACCCCGATTCCCCTCCGGGGATGCGGATGAATACGGCGGGGAACACCGCCGCGGCACGTAGCAAGCTCGGGAGAGGTTGAGCTTTACCGGTGCCCGACCTCCGGTTTATCGTTTTGCGCAACTGCATGCCCGATCGACCCGCACTGACCCCTGAACGGCTCGCCGAACTGCTCTCCAGACTCGACGAAGTGATGGTCGACGCCGCGCGGTTGCGCAAGGAAGTGTCCCGCCAGTTGACCGACCTGCGGCGCAAGGAGCCACCGAAGACCCCCACCGGCCGGCGTCGAACGGCCAGGTCCCGCTAGAGCGCGCTTCAACCGCGAAATTCCAGGGCTCCAACTCCCGAAAACCGCCACCATTGCGCGTTTTGGAGTCGGGATCGGAAGCCGGGGACGCTCCCTGCTCAGGTACACTAGAGGTCGTATGAACGTCGGCATCATCGGGTGGCGTGGCATGGTGGGGTCGGTCCTCGTGCAGCGGATGCGCGAGGAGCGGGATTTCGATCACATCGACCCTGTGTTCTTCTCGACTTCTCAGGCCGGAGCAGCCGCGCCTGAGATTGGGAAGCGTGCGCCGGCCGTCAAGGATGCCCGTGACCTCGCCGCGTTGTCCGCACACGACGTCCTCATTTCCTGTCAGGGCGGCGACTACACATCTGAGATCTATCCGCGACTGCGTCAATCCGGGTGGGACGGCTACTGGATCGATGCCGCGTCCACGCTGCGCATGGCGCCGGACGCAGTGCTGATTCTGGACCCGGTCAACGGTGACGTCATTCAGCGCGCCGTCTCGGGCGGAGTCAAGAACTACATCGGCGGCAACTGCACGGTGAGCCTCATGCTCATGGCCACCGCCGGCCTGTTCCGTGCGGGCCTCGTCGAGTGGGTCACGGCCATGACGTATCAGGCCGCGTCGGGTGCGGGCGCACCGCAGATGCGGGAACTGATTGCGCAGATGGGTTACCTGCATGGCGAGTCGGCCGATCTGCTGTCGAACCCCGCGACCGGGATCCTGGAGATCGACAGGCGCGTGGCCGACGGTCTGCGTTCGGCGGCGATGCCGACGAAGCAGTTCGGCTATCCGCTCGCCGGCAGCCTGCTGCCGTGGATCGCAGACGACTCGGGCACCGGTCAGAGCAAGGAAGAGTGGAAGGCAACCGCAGAGGCCAACAAGATTCTTGGCCTGGATCCGGGCGCCGTTCCGATCGAAGGCCTCTGCATTCGCGTGGGCGCCATGCGGTGCCACAGCCAGGCACTGACGATGAAGCTCCGGCGTGACCTGCCGCTCGAGGAGATCGAGTCGCTCATTCAGTCAGCGCACGAATGGGTCCGTGTGGTGCCGAATACCAAAGAGGCGAGCCTGGCACAGTTGACCCCCGCCGCGGTGACCGGCACGCTGCAGGTGCCCATCGGACGTCTGCGCAAGCTGGCGATGGGCGGTGAGTATTTGACGGCATTCACCGTGGGCGATCAGTTGCTCTGGGGCGCCGCCGAGCCGTTACGGCGGATGCTGCGAATCCTGCTGAAGGCGCCGGCAGCTGTCCGTCAGTCCGCGCACGCGGTCGGGCGGTAGACCGGGCCAGTCAGCCACAACACACGTTCATGGTCGTTCAAAAATTCGGCGGCACGTCCGTCGCCGACCCCGCCGCCATCCGGCGTCTGATTGAAATCGTCCGTACCGCGCGCACCCGCGACGGCCGGGGTCCGGCTGTCGTGGTCTCGGCGATGAGCGGCGTCACCGACACGCTCCTCGGCATCGCCTCCGCCGCGGGTGACTCTGCCGCGAAAGACGCGCTTGCCAGCATCGAGCAGCTGCGCGAACGTCACCTGGCCGCGGCCCGCGATCTCGTCCCCGCGCCAGCGCACGAACCGCTGAGCCGTGAGATCAATGCGACGCTCGATCAGCTGGCGTCCGTGGTGCAGGCCCTGGCGGTGCTTCGCGAAGTGTCCCCGCGGACGATGGATGTCATCGCGGCGATGGGGGAGCTGCTCAGCTCGCAGCTCGTCGCAGCGGCGCTCACTGCCGCGGGTGTTCCCGCGGAGTGGGTCGATGCGCGGCGCGCGATCGTCACCAGCGCGGACCATGGGCGCGCGACACCGCTCTCCGCGGAAACCGCACGTGCACTCCGCGCGACTGCGGTCGCGGCGCTCGATGCGAAGAAGGTGCCGGTGCTGGGTGGGTTCGTCGGCGCCACGGTCGATGGGCACACGACGACGCTCGGCCGCGGTGGATCGGACTATTCAGGTGCGCTTGTCGGCGCCGGGATCGATGCGCGGGAGATCCAGATCTGGACCGACGTCGACGGCATGCTCACCGCGGACCCGCGCGTGATCAAGCAACCGCGGCTGGTGCAGAAGCTGTCGTTTGCCGAGGCCGCCGAGCTCGCGTACTTCGGCGCGAAGGTGCTCCACCCCAGCACGATTCTCCCGGCGGTCGAGCGCAACATCCCGGTGCGAATTCTCAACTCGATGCGCCCGGACGGGACCGGCACGCTCATCACCGCCGAGCCGTCGCTCGACGGCACTCCGCTGACCGGCCTCGCCTCCAAGCGCAACGTCATCGTCATTGACATCACCTCGACGCGAATGCTGATGGCATATGGCTTTCTCCGCCGCGTGTTCGAGGTGTTCGAGCGTTTCTCGACGGCCGTGGACGTCGTGACAACGTCCGAGGTCAGCGTGTCGGTGACGGTTGACGACCCGAAATCGATTCCGGGGATTGCCGAGGCGCTCTCCGAATTCGCGGAAGTCTCGACCGAGCGTGAGATGGCACTCCTCTGTGCCGTTGGCGATCGCCTGCGCGACGAGCCCAACATCGCGGCACAGGTCGTGAGCGTGCTCGAAGAAGTGCCGCTCAGGATGATTTCGCAGGCGGCGTCGAGGCGAAACATCACGGTCGTCCTGCGGCAGGTCGACCTCGCGCATGCCATGGAACGCCTGCACGAGGAGTTCTTCACGTGAGAGAGGCGTGCCTCCAATGAAACTGCTCATCGTTGGCTACGGGAAGATGGGCCAGTTGATCGACGAACTGGCGGCCGGGCAGGGTCATGAGGTCGTCGGCCGGGTAGACGCCGGCCGCGACGAATGGGCGCCGGCCGACGCGGCAGTCGATTTTTCGACGGCCGATGCGCTGCTAGCCAATTTTCCGCGATACGTCGAGCTTCGCGTGCCGGTGGTGATTGGCACGACGGGCTGGAATCAGCACGTCGAACGCCTGCGCGCCGAGGCCGCCAAGGCGCGGCTGGGCGTCGTGGCCTCGGCGAATTTCTCGATCGGCGTGAACATTTTTCAGCTCGTCGCGTCGCAGGCGGCGCGGCTCATGCGTGAGCAGGAGCAGTACGGCGCCTGGATTCACGAGGCACATCACGCCACCAAGCGGGACGCGCCGTCCGGGACAGCGCTGCTGCTGCGCGATGCGATGGTTCAGGCTGGATTCGGTCGCGCGATCGACGTCTCGTCGACGCGGGCCGGCACGATTCCCGGCACGCACACGATCGGATTCGACTCGGCGTCCGACACCATCGAGCTCACCCACACCGCGCGCGATCGCCGCGGCTTTGCCGCCGGCGCCCTCGTCGCGGCCCGCTGGGTGCAGGGAAAAGTAGGCTGGTACTCGATGCAGGACGTGCTGAAGGGTTAACATCGCACCATGCGCAGACCATTTACCGGCGTCGGCACCGCACTCGTCACTCCGTTCCGCAAGGACGGCTCGCTCGACGAGTCGGCGGTCAAACGTCTCGCGCGCCGGCAGATCGACGCGGGCGTCCACTTCCTGTCGCCCTGCGGAACCACGGGCGAGGCGCCGACCCTCAACCATCGCGAGAAGCTCCGCGTCGTCGAGCTGGTGGTCGAGGAGGCGAACGGAAAGGTGCCCGTCCTGGCCGGTGCCGGCGGCTACGACACGAAGGAAGTGATCGAACTGGCGCGCGACATGGAACGTGTCGGCGCGGACGGCGTTTTGTCCGTTACCCCGTACTACAACAAGCCGACGCCGGAAGGCCTGTATCAGCACTTCAAGGCGATCGCCGACAGCCTCCGCGTGCCGGTCGTGCTCTACAACGTTCCCGGCCGTACCGGGATCAACATGGACGTCAAGACCACCGCGCGCCTGTCGGAGATCCCCAACATCGTGGCGATCAAGGCGCCGGGCGATCTGGTGCAGATGTCTGAAATCATCTCGGCCACGCGCGAGGACTTCATCGTGCTCAGCGGCGACGATCCGGTGACGGTCGCGACGATGGCCGTCGGTGGAGCGGGTGTGGTGTCTGTGGCGTCGAACGAGGCGCCGGCGGAGATGGTGCAGATCGTCGAGCTGTGCGAAAGCAACGATTTTGCCGCCGCACGCAAGCTGCATCACTGGCTGCTGCCGCTGATCCAGGTCAACTTCGTCGAGAGCAATCCGATCCCGTGCAAGACGGCGATGGCGGCGATGGGACTCCTCGAGGAGGTCTACCGCCTTCCGCTCGTGCCGCCCACGCCCGCGGCGCGGGAGAAGGTCCTTGCCGTGCTTCAGCAGCTCAAGATGCTGGGGGCCGCGGCCCGGGCCGTGTAGCGGCAGGTGACCGCGGCTTCGTGATGATCGAGTCGCTGGCCCGCGTCGATCCCGTCTTCCTCACGCGCAGCCTCGTTGACATCGATTCCACCACCGGCCGCGAGACGGCGGCCGGAGAGTGGCTTGCCGGCTTTCTCGGCGCTCGTGGCTATCACGTCACTCAACAGCCCGTCACCAACGGCCGGTTCAACGTGCTCGCCACGCTCGGCGAGCCGCCGCGTGTCGCGCTGTCCTCGCACTTCGACTGCGTCCCGCCATTCTTTCCGAGCCGCGAGGAGCGGGGCCTCATCTTCGGCCGCGGGTCGTGCGACGCGAAGGGAATTGTGGCCGCGCAGATTGCGGCGGCCGAGCGTGTCCGCGTCTCGGGGGAATCGCGATTCGCGCTGCTCTTCGTAGTGGGCGAGGAGCGCGGCAGCGATGGCGCACGGGTGGCCAACGAACAGGCACCGCCCGGCGTGCAGTTCCTGATCAACGGCGAACCGACGGACAACAGACTGGGATCGGCGACGCGAGGAATCTTTCGCGTCCGCCTGCGCGCATCGGGACGGGCGGCGCACTCGTCATTTCCCGAGCTGGGGGAGTCCGCCATCGACAAGCTGCTCGATGCGCTGATGGTCATTCGTGGCCTGCAGCTGCCGGAGGATCCGCTGCTCGGGCGGACACATTACACGGTTGGCCTGATCGACGGCGGCGTGGCTCCAAACGTCGTGTCGCCGCATGCCTCGGCGGAGCTGCTCTTCCGGACGGTGGGCGACGGCGAGCCGATCCGTCATGCGCTCAAGGTCGTCGAGAGCCTGGTCACCGTCGAGCCGATCCTCGATGTTCCTGCCGTCCGCCTGCATGTCCTTCCGGGATTCGAGACGGCCGTTTTTCCTTACACCACCGACGTGCCGATGCTTCCGTCCTGGGGAACCCCGCTGCTTGTCGGCCCGGGCTCGATCCATGTGGCGCATACGGACGAGGAGCACATTGCCGTGGACGAGCTGAACGCGGCGGTTGATCTCTACGAATCACTGCTCAAGCGATTGCTGGCTGCCTGATTCGCCTATCCGATCGCGGCGTATCGGCCGTACGCTAAACTGAATGTTTACCGGGGGACACGCGTCGCCCGGTGTGGGTGAGCCGCATCGCGGCCCGGAGCCTGTGCAACTTCAGCCTGCGAACCGCGTCAGGGCCGGAAGGCAGCAGCGCTAAGTAGACCCTGAGGTGTGCCGCAGGTCGCCCGGGCTGCGGTGGGGCTCATCCACAAAATCCCAAGTCCCAAAAAGCCAAATCCCAAGCCCCAAATGGCTTACCAAGTTCTGGCCCGCAAATGGCGCCCGCAGCGTTTCGACGATGTCGTCGGGCAGCAGGCGGTGACGCGCACGCTGCGGAACGCAATTGCCAGCGGGCGCATCGCGCAGGCCTTTGTGTTCGCGGGCTCGCGCGGCTGTGGGAAGACGACCACCGCCCGCATCCTGGCGCGCGCACTCAGCTGTGACAAGGGACCAACGGCGGAGCCGTGCGGCGCCTGCGACGCATGCGTCGAGATCGCGCAGGGGCGCGACATCGACGTGCTCGAAATCGACGCGGCCAGCCACACCGGCATCGACAACATCCGCGAGGTCGTGATTGCCGGGCTGTCGATTGCACCGGTCCGCAACCGCTACAAGATTTTCATCATCGACGAGGTCCATCAGCTCTCCACGCCGTCCTTCAACGCGCTGCTGAAATCGATCGAAGAGCCGCCCGCGCACGTCGTCTTCATGATGGCGACGACCGAGCTGCACAAGATTCCGGACACGATCCTGTCGCGGTCGCAGGTCTTCGAGTTCCGGACGATTCCGACGAAAGCCATCACGCAGCAGCTGCGGCGGATTGCGGACGCCGAGCAGCTCCAGGTGGCGGACGCGGCGCTGGCGCTGATTGCCCGATCGGCTGAAGGCAGCATGCGTGACGCGCAGAGCGCGCTCGATCAGGTGATCGCCTTTGCCGGCCAGACCGTGAGCGAGGAGGATGTCGCTACCGTGCTTGGCCTCGTCGGCCGCGACCTGCTGATTAATCTGATCCAGGCGGTCGTCGACGAGGACGGTCCGCAGGCGTTTGCGCTGGCGGATCGCGCCGTCGAGGCCGGCCACGACCTGAAGCTCGTGTGCCGTGAGTTGTCGCGCGTGGTTCGCGACATGATGCTGCTCTCCGTCGACCCTGCGCGTGCCGGAGACGGCGAGCTCGGCGAGGGCGAGCGTGAGCGTCTGACCGAGCTGGGGCGCCGGTTCTCCCGCGAAGACCTGATGCGCGCCTTCGACCTGCTGTCCAAGGCGGAACAGGAGATCCGGCTCGCCGCTCACCCGCGCTACTACTTCGAGATGGTCCTCTTGCGCTGGATGCATCTCCGGAAGCTCGTGCCCCTCGCGGAACTGTTGCTCGGGGAAACGGGTGCGATAGGTGCGACGGGTGCTAGGGGTGCGAAAGGTGCAGGTGCCCCTGGTGCGATTACACCCGTACCGGTGACGAAGCCCTCATTTGCACCGGCGAAGGCACCACTCGCGGCTCCAGCGAAGGCACCACTCGTACCCCCGGCGAAGCCAACGGCACCTGCACCGACAGAAAGCCAGGTTGCACCCATCGCACCAGCCGCGAAAGGTGCGATCGCACCCAACGCGAAAGACGACCTGCTCAGGGAAATCAAAGCAGGCAAACCCTTCTTCTACAACACCGTTGTCGCGCAGGCGCAGAAGATCGAGGTGAGCGGCGACCGTGTGACGTTCGTCTTCTCGCCGACGCATCGCGCGCTGCGCGAGCAGTTCGAGCAGTCGCGCGCATGGGTCGAGACGACCGCGGAGCGCGTTATCGGGCGGCGGGTCATGGTTGAGTCAACCCAGGGGGCCGCCCCGGCGGCCGGCGCGGCCGACAGCGGTGCGAAGCCCGAGCCTGTCAGCGGGCCCGACAAGCGCGACCTGAAGACCGACGCGATGAAGTCGTCCACGATCCAGGCGGTACTCGACGTGTTTCCAGCCGAGATCCGCGACGTCGAAGAGATGGAGCCATGAACATCGCAAACATGATGCAGCAGGCGAAGCAGATGCAGGAGAAGCTGCAGCAGCAGATGGCCGGCCTGCGCGTGGAGGCGACCGCCGGCGGTGGCATGGTGACGGTGGTCGTCGACGGGACGAAACAGCTGCTGTCACTTCGAATCGATCCCGAGGTGGTGTCGAAGGAAGACGTTGAGATGCTTCAGGATCTGATTGTTGCCGCCATCAACGACGCTCACCGCAAGGTCGACGAGCAGCTCGGACAGTCGATGTCGGGCCTGCTCGGCGGACTGAAGATTCCCGGCCTCTGAGTCCTTGTCTCTTCCTGACCCGCTCGTTCGACTCATAGAGCAGTTCCAGAAGCTGCCCGGTATCGGCGCGAAAGGTGCGCAGCGCCTCGCGTTCCACGTCCTGCGTACGCCGCGGGAGGACGCCGACCGTCTCTGCGACGCCATCCGGGACGTCAAGGAACGCGTCACGTACTGCTCCACCTGCAATAACATCACGGACGTCGACCCGTGCGCGTTCTGCACGAGCGCCTCGCGGGACCAGCGCCTGATCTGTGTGGTCGAAGAGCCGCAGAACGTCACGGTCGTCGAGAAGACGCGGGAGTTCCGCGGCGTATATCACGTGCTGATGGGGGCACTGTCGCCACTGCACGGTGTCGGGCCGGACGACTTGAAAATCAAAGGGCTGCTCACACGCGTTGGCGACGGGCAGGTCGACGAGGTGATCATCGCCACCAATCCCACCGTCGAGGGCGAGGCGACCGCGCTCTATCTCGCGCGACTGCTGAAGCCGCTGGGGGTCCGCGTGACGCGGATCGCGATGGGGATTCCTGTCGGGTCCGACCTCGAGTACGCCGACGAAGTGACGATGACGCGCGCGATGGAGAATCGCCGCGATATCTGATGCTGCCTGCGACCTATCAGCTGCCCGCGGCCATCGTCCTGCTGATCGGCGGGATCGTGGCCTGCTTCTTCGGCTACCGGCTGTTCCGGATTGTGTTGGCGTTCGCAGGGTTCGCCCTCGGCGCGCTGCTCGCGAGCTCGGTGGTGGCTGCGAGCGACACCTGGGCGATGCTGATTGCAGCAGTGGTCGGCGGGCTCATTGGCGCTGGCGTGCTGCTCGCGGCGTACTTCGTCGGGGTCGCGCTGACCGGCGCCGCTCTGGGCGCGGTGGCCGCCAATCTGATGTTTGCCGCGACCGGGCAGGATCCGCACTACATGGTGCTCATCCTGCTCACGCTGCTCGGTGCGGCGGCGGCGATGTACCTGCAGCGCTACTTCATCATCGTCGGCACGGCGTTTGGCGGCGCGTGGACGGTGATTGTGGGGGCGATGGCGCTGCTGGGGAATCCGACCGCGATCTCCGCGGCCGCGGCCGGGAACGTCTGGGTGGCGTATCCGCTCGATCCTGCACCCGGCCAGCGGTGGGTGCCGGTGGCGTGGATTGTGCTCGGATTGATAGGCGCAACCGTGCAGCTTGGCTGGACCGGCGGGGAGCGGGGCCGGGTGGTTCGACGTAAGAAGAAAACCTGAGTACGATGACGGAGCGTCCAGCCAGAAGGCGGACTAGAGGTGACATGAAAAGGACCAAATTTATTCTGATGTTCGGCGGCGTTTTCTTCGTGTCCGGGCTGTATGTCGTTGCCGGTGCGCAGGGTTCGGGAAAGTCTGTGAACGATGGCGTCTTCACCGAAGCGCAGGCCAAGCGTGGCGATGTCCTGTATAAGGAGCAGTGCGCGACCTGCCACGGCGACAACCTGGAGGGTTCCGGTCCGATGCCGGCGTTGGCAGGGAAAGACTTCCTGGCGAGCTGGCAGGGGAAAACCGTCGGCGACCTCTTCGACAAGACGCACACGACGATGCCGGCGACCGCGCCGGGATCGCTGACGCCTGCCCAGGCGGCGGATATCGTGGCTTACATGCTGGGGGCGAGCAAGTTCAAGACCGGCGCGGCTGAGCTCGAGCCGAAGTCCGAAGCGCTCCAACAGATCAAGATCGACGCCCCGAAGTAAGACGTCCCGGCGGTGCGGCACCCACGGGTGCCGCCCGCCGCGACATCGCTACAACTCCGCCCAGCGGCGCAGCAGGTTGTGGTAAACGGCTGTGAGCTGCACAGGGGCTTCACTCTCCGGAATCTCGCCCGCGACGCGCTGGATGGCCGAGTCCAGATCAAACAGCAGCGTACGCTGACCGTCGTCGCGAACCATGCTCTGAATCCAGAAGAACGAGGCGACGCGTGCTCCTCTCGTCACGGGCCTGACGTTGTGAAGGCTGGTCGACGGATACAGCACGAGATGCCCTGCCGGCAGCTTGACGCTGTGGACGCCGTAGGTGTCCTCGATCATCAGCTCTCCGCCGTCGTATTCCGCGGGCTCGCCGAGGAACAGCGTCGCTGACAGGTCGGTGCGGATGCGCGCGGCGCTGCCGTGCACCTGGCGGATTGCGTTGTCGACGTGGTTTCCGAACGACTGTCCACCCTGATAGCGATTGAAAAGCGGCGGGAACACCCGCAGCGGCAGCGCTGCGGAGATGAACAGCGCATTGCGATTCAGCGCCGCGAGAATCATGTCGCCGAGCTGCCGGCTGGTCGGATGATCCTCGGGCATCTGCATGTTGTCCTTCGCGCGGGCTGACTGATGTCCGGCGGTGACGCGGCCATCAACCCAGTCGGCGGCATCCAGGAGCTGTCGCGCGTGCGCGACCTGCTCCCGCGTCAGCACGTCTGGAATATGCAGCAGCATGTCAGAACCCGATGTCCGCAGTCAGCGTGACCGACCGCCCTGGTCCGGGGATGAAGTGTCCGCCGCCGACACGGTCGATGTAGCGCTCATTGGCGATGTTCTGGCCGTTGACGCGCAGACTGAGCTGCTCGGTCACGCGGTACGCAGCCATCGCGTCGAGCACCCAGTAGGCAGGCGCGGTGCGCGTGCCTGTGGGGCTGTTGAAGCGATCCCCGACGTACTGCGCGCCGCCGCCGACGTCGATGCCTCGTGGAAGCCGGTAGGTCGTCCACAGGCTGAACGAATGGTTCGGCGTGTTGCCGAACTCCTTCCCGACCTCGGCCAGTGTGTTCGAGCGTTTGATCTCGCTGTCCATGAACGTGTAGCCGCCGAACAGCTGCCACTCATTTGTGACGTTGCCGTTGACGCCCAGCTCGACACCGCTCACCGTGTGCTTTCCCTGCAGCACGGTCGGAGGATCGCCGGGGTTGACTCCGGGCGTCCGCGCGTTGGTCTTGCTGGTGTTGAACACCGCTGCCGTGAAACCCGCGCGGCCTCCAAGCGCGTCCCACTTCGTTCCCACCTCGAAGCTCCGGCTCTTCTCCGGATCGAGCAGTGCCGTGCTGGCGCTCAAACTGAGGCCTTCCGTGCTCGGGTTCAGCGACGTGCCCAAACCGAGGTAGACGGTTCCGTTCGGCCGGGGCTTGTAGACCGCGCCGCCGCGCCAGCTCACCATGTCGTCTGTCCGTTCGAGCGTTGACTCGTTGGCCGCGGTATCAACGGTCCGGTAGTCGAGGGACAGCCGATCCCAGCGCACGCCACCACTGAGCTCGAGCTTCGACGCGACGTTCAGCGTGTCGAACGCGTAGAGGGCGGTCCCTCGCGCGGTGGCGTCGTTCACCGCGCCGTCCCTCGCCAGGCTGCTGATATAAGGCGTCGCAGACTCGGGGCGGAAAAGGTCCGTCGATGGCTGTGCTCCGCCCTGCTCGATGCGGTTCCAGTTCTCCGACCTCTCGCGCGTCAGTTCGAGACCCGTGACCAGCGAATGGCCAATCGTTCCCGTGCGGAACCGCGCCGTCACGTCCGTCTGGCTCGCCATGATGCCGTCGGATTGATCGCGCGACTTCCAGTCCGTGCGCCGGATTGCCGTGCTGGTGTTGCTCTCGAAGCGCGGTGACGTGATGAGCGAATCCCGCTTCGTGCGGCCGGCACGGACGATGGACCGCAGGCTGAGCGAGGGGTTGAAGTCGTGCTCGGCCCGAACCGTCGCGATGTCGGTTCGCGTGTCCTCGTAGTCCCGTGACGTCAGGCCGTAGAAGTTGCTGAAGTCAACCGGCGGTGCCTGATCCGCGTACTCCTGCAGCGGCACGTTTGCAGCCGGGACCCACGGGATTCCGTAGTCCGGAACGTTGTCCTGGCTCAGATGCGTGTAGTCGGCCGTGACCCGGGTCGGCGTGCCGATGCCGAATGCGAGCGAGGGCCCGATGCCCCATCGCTGATTCGTTACGGCATCGCGTCCAGGTGTATCCGAGTCCGTCCACATCGCGTTGAAGCGGAAGGCGGCCCCGTCGATGCCGGTAATGGGCTGATTGACGTCGAGTGTGCTGCGCTTGTAGTCCGCCGCCCCGATGCCGATTGACACGTCGCGCGTCGCGCCAAGATGGGGAGTCTTGGTCGCCATGTTGATCACGCCGCCGGTCGAACCTCGTCCAGCGATGGATGAGGATGGCCCTTTGACGACTTCGACCTGCTCGACATTGAAAGGATCGCGTGTGTAGCCGCCCATGTCGCGCACGCCATCGACCAGCAGGTCGGTGCGCGCACTGAACCCGCGAATCGACAGATTGTCGCCGGCGGGGACGCCGCCTTCACCAGCCTGGATGCTGATGCCGGTGACGTTGCGAAGCACATCGCGGAGCGTCGTCGCGCCCTGAGCCTGAATGACTGCGGCAGGAACGACCGTGATGGTTTGTGGGATGTCGCGGAGCGGCTCCGTGAACTTCGGCGACGTCACGGACGGCCCTTCGCCCCTGACGGTGACGAATTCTCCCGGCGCGCGCAGGTCGAGCATCACCGCGTTACGGGCGGTAAACGTGAAGGCCACACTGGTGCCGGCGAGAAGTTCCTGAAGCGCCTGCCGCGGTGTGAACGTGCCGACAACGCCCGGCGACTGAATCATCGCGATTGCCGGATCGGCGAGCACGACCCTGACGCCGGTCATCTGCTCGAAGGCGGCGAGCACGTCGCTCAGCGGCTGCGGCCGGATTGAGAACGCAATGGCGCGCGTGTCCTGCGCTTCGGGAGCATTCTTCGAGTCGGCTGAGGACCATTCCATTTCCGCAGCCGAGACAGTGGGCACTGCTTTCGTACTTGCCGTTGCTGCGGCGAACGCCGCGCTGAGTACGAACAGCCGCGCCGTCCCGCGGCGGCGTCGGGAGTGTCTACGGTCCGTGGTCCTGAAAGTCTGGTGTCTCATTTGGGGTTTGCGTGTCGATCAGGCGGCGGTTGCCACCCGTGTGTTGTTGCGGCGCGACCGGCGCGTCAGCCAGGAGCGGAATCGCCGCCAGGCAAGGGCCAGGCCTGTCCAGACGAGCACGGCGCCTCCGGCGGAGGCGATGCCGGCAATGGTTTGCCCGGGAATCCCGAGGACCTCGCCGGTATGGGCAAATCGCATCGTGTTGCGGATCCGTCGGCCCAGGCTCAAGTCGGAGAACGTTTCATGGCGAGTGATCGCGCTGGTCTTCTGATCGAGTGTGAGGGTCGAACGCAGATGCGGCTGACCGCCGTCGCCCCGATCGATCGTGAACACCGCCGGTGCAGCCGCTGACGCCGGAACGCGGTACGTAATCGTTCGCCACTCGGGCACCTGCGCCTCCGCCACTGCCCAGAGGCCGTCGAACTTCGCCTGGGTTGCCTTCTCGGGTCTCTCTGGCCGCGGTTCCCGCGGTCCACTTGCCTGTGCGCGGCCTTCATTGCGCCCACCACCCGGGGGAGGCGGCGCTTCGCCGACGGCTCGGTACACGAACGCGTTGAACCAGCCGAACGAGATAGGCAGGGCGCTCAGCACCACGACGAAGAGGGGAACGGCGCACCAGGACCCGATGACGTTGTGCCAGTTGAAGTCGCGCGCCTTGCCGCGTGCGGCGGTGTTGAAGAGGACGACGGACCGCACCTGTGACCAGGTCCATTTCCGTGGAAACCACAGATAAATCCCGGACACCACGATGAACAGGAACAGGAAATTCGACCAGCCGGTGATCGCACGCGCGACGGGCCGGTTCTCCCCCTCGACCGCCAGCCAGCGATGCCACGCGCGAAGGTCGGCCATGAACTTCCGAATGCCGCCTCGCGACGCTTCGCCAACGACGGATCCTGAATAGCGGTCGACGTAGAGCGTGCGCTGGCCGGCAGCGACGGCCACGGCTGCGGCCTCGTCCGCCCTGAGCGTGATGGAGGTCGGGCTGACGTCCGGGTGACGCTCATGGAGTCTGGCCAGCAGCGCGTCAATCGTGAGGGGCCGCGAATCGCGCGCGGGTTGGACCGACTTGAACCCGCTATCGGCCCAGGCGATGAGCTGCCGCTCGTAGGTGAGGAGCACGCCGGTGACGCACATGAGCAGGATGACCATGCCTGCGGACACGCCGGCGATGAGATGTGGCCAGAAGATGAGTGACCGGAGCTTCATGACGCCGCGAATCCTGTGCGAACTCCTCGTGTCGCACAGGCCGTGAATCCGGCGCTCCGAGTAGAATGCGGGAGCCGGACACGCCATGTGCCCACGGGTGCGTGACGATTTGGGTTTCCCGACCTGCGTTCGGCAACCCTGCCGGGTGTTGCAGCACCCGGTAGGGAACTACTCAGTCGTGAGATTGAGTCTCACTTTTGGGAGAGTATATCCGACCGACTTGGTCGGTCAAGCTGTAATAGTTCGCGGGATCGCCGGTTCGCCGCCTTTACGAGGCGAGTTCCATCCGTTACGATCGTCAGGTTCTCCCGCCGCCCGCAAGGGCAGACGTCTACACCGTTCCTCGGTAGCTCAATGGCAGAGCATCCGGCTGTTAACCGGAGGGTTGCTGGTTCGAGTCCAGCCCGAGGAGCCATCCTCCCTCTAAAATGGCGCCGTAAATCGGAGACCAGTCCGGACTAGTGCCGTTTGAAGAACTGAACCGCGCGCTCGTGTTTCTCGGCGGCGGCACGGCTGCCGAAGGTTCCGAGGTTCCTCCGGCGGCCGGTCTTCGGATCTTTCTTCCGTGAGTACAGCCGATACTCGCCTGACTTCAGTTTCCTGATCATCAGCTGATCTCCGGCGAAGACGCCGCTACGCGGACGCCCGGCGGCGCCTGGTCCGGGCTGCCTTTTGCGCAGCGGCTCGACGGACTCGCGGGCCTTTGGTTCGGGCCGCGCGGCGTGCCGCGGCGCTCCGGCTCGAGGCCGAGCGTTTCCGTGCTGCCGTCCTTGCCTGACGTGCCAGTGCCGAGCGCGACGCGGCGCTGCGGCCTTCGCGCTGTAACGCGCGGCGCATCGCACGCGCGCGCCGTGGAGACGTGCGCGTCCGTTTCCGGCCGGCCTTGCTTGCGGCAGCGGCGCTGCGTTTGGTGGACGCCTTGGCGCTACGAGGAGGCGCCGGCAGCTTGACGCCTGCGCGCCGCGCCTTCGACAGGCCGATGGCAATCGCCTGCTTGGTGGAACGTGCGCCGTGCTTGCCTTCGCGAACGTGATGAATCTCTTCGCGAACGAATTCTCCTGCCTGCGTGGATGGCGCCTTTCCCTGGCGCTTGTCGCGCCTGGCGCGTTCGAGGGTCTCCTGCTCTGGCATAAAAGACCTCCAGATCCACACACCAACGCAACAGAAATGCCACGTGCGCGTCGGCTGGACGGAGTCGACTGAGCCGTGTGTCACCTACTCTCGCCGCGAGAGGTCGAGGTCAAGTTTGAAGAAGGCGGCGTAGGACTGGGCGGCCTCGTCTACCGCGGCCCTGTCTTTGCGGCTGAGCGCGCCAAACGTGGTCAGCGCGATCATCATTCGATCGTTCTTCACGAACCTTCGCCATCCGCCGACGACCTGGCCGTTGACGAGAATCGGCGCACTGAACGGATGCAACGCGGCCCGCTTCCACCGTGCTTTGTCGACGGCCGCGCTGCGGTCCTTATAGGCGATCAGATACTCGTCGTAGAGCCCGAGTAGATATGAGCTCTCCCGGCTCGGCGGTTTGGCGGTGCGTGAGAACCAGTACGTCTTGCCGTCGATCTCGTCGCGATCCAGCTCGCGCTCGATCATCGCCACACCGCGACGGGCGTCGCCCGTAGTCAGGCCTGACCACCACACCAAATCCGCCACCTGTGCGGGACCGTGGCTCCTGAAGTACCTCCGCGTCAATTCAGCCAGCGCATCGTCACGTGAGAGTGCCCGCGATGCCGGGACACGGTCATCGAGCAGGGCGTAAGTGGGCTGGTTGCCGCGCCACGCGCCGCTGCAGATCACCGCCTCGACCTCGGCCTGCATCACGATGTGAGCCAGACGCTGCACGCCGTCCGTCCGGACACCGGCACGTTCGAGAATCGGCCTCAGCTCGCGACGCGTCAGCTGCACGCCGCCGCGAAGCGCCCGCGCGATAGTCGCCAGGCTCTTGCGGAAGACCGATGCGTCGAGCTCGAGATGCTTGTTGTACGGCGACATCCTCGCGCTGACCCTGGGCCCGGTAAGGGAGAGCATCCATCGGATGTCCGCGGCGGCGACGAAATGCCACGTCGGCCGCAGCACGTGGGTCCGGAGGATGGTGCCCGCGGTGACCGCGCGTTCGATTGCTTGTTCGCTGGTGCGCCGTGTCCTCAGTGCGAGCGCCCACTTGGAGTCTGCGTACTCCTGCGCCTGAACGGCGCCCAGCCAGGCGACAGCTTCCTCCGGCTGGCCGAACCGCGGGCCCGACAGACGTTGATTGCGAAGACGCAGTCCTGTGATGTCCAACGGCACGACGCGCTACGTCGATGCGGTGAGGCGGAAGGGCGGCGGCTGGCTGCCGTCGACGTCGGTGAACCCGTACTCCTGCGCCAGCTGACCGACTTCCAGCAGCTGGCCCGTTTTCTCGATGACCCGAGGATCCGAATTGAGGGCCACGATTGCGCGGCCAAGGTAGGCGGGCGTTTCTTTGGGCCCGCCCGGCCCGTCGAGGGCCGCTGCCGCACCGGCGCGAGTGAAGGCCTCGACGATGCGCTCGGTTCGCATGAAGCCTGGCGCGACAGCCACCGATGTGATGCCGTGCTCGCGAAGCTCCTGCGCCATCGCCCACACGAGATGAGAGACCGCGTTCTTGGCGAGGTCGTAGAAAAGGTTTTTCATGTAGGGGAGCGCGCGCAGATTGGCGGTTGTGCTCACGATGAGGCCGCGGCGCTGCGGAAGCATCAATGGAACCGCCAGACGGCTGGCCGTGAGGTGCGCACGGACCCCAGCCGTGAACATGCGGTCCCACTGCTGAAGCGACTGCTCCCAGAACGGCGCAATCGTAAGAGGACGGCAGTCTGGATGTTCGTAGCCGCCCCACACGTTGTTCACCAGCAGGTCGAGCCGCCCCTGGTCTTTCTGGATCCGTGCGAACAGCGATTCGACGTCCGCATCGGACGTGTGGTCGCACCGGACGGGGATCCCATGGCCACCGTGTTCCGTCACTTCGGCCGCCGTCTCGTCGATTGTTCCCGGCACGTTGTCCGTCGCGGGACCGCCGCGAACGCTGCGGCCCGTGACGTAGACGGTCGCGCCGATCGATCCGAGCTCGAGGGCGATCGCGCGGCCCGCTCCCCGGCTCGATCCTGTCACCAGCGCGATAAGAGGTTGCATGATTAGTCCGGAATCTCCGCCTCGACGAGCTTCGTCAGCAGGGCGAGGGACTCCTGCCAGCCGAGCATGCAGGCGTCGGGCGGGATGACGTCCGGCAGCCCTTCCTGGACGATGGAGACTTCGGTGCCGACGAGCGCTTTCTTCAGAGTGACCGTCGTCACCATCTCCCCCGGCAGGTTCGGATCGTCGAATCTGTCGGTATTTCGAATCCGCTCGTTCGGGACCAGCTCCAGGTATTCACCGCCGAAGGAGTGGCTCTTGCCCGACGTGAAGTTCGTGAACGACATCTTGTACTTGCCGCCCACCTTCGCGTCCAGCTGATGCACCTTGCCGGTAAAGCCGTTTGGCGGCATCCACTTGACCAGCGCATCCGGGTCGAGAAACGCCCGGTAGACCCGCTCCGGCGTCGAGCGCAGCACCACGTGCAACTGAACGGTATTCGGCATCATCTCCTCCTGCGGGGCACGGTCATGCCATGCCGTCATTGTTTAACTGTATAGACCGGCGGAGTCACAGGAAATCATCGGTCGCCTCTCGAGCGTCCGGCTTGGGCCGGACCTCTGCGGGCGCTGACACATCGGGACGGATGAATGCCGGCTATTTCTTCCCGTCGAGTGAGCTGATGATCGTCTTCGCGATCGCCTCGACGACTATCCTCCGACCGGCGGCGTTCACGTGGCAGCAGTTGTCTGCATAGACCGGCTCACGGACGCTCGCGTACAGGTTTGCCAGATCAACAAAGTTCACGCCGCGCTGAATCAGCTCTCGGCCGCGGTTGCGCAGCTCGGGATACCCGGTGCGCACGCTGATCGCGTACGAATGATCCTCCTTAATGGCGACCCGGCGTTCCTCGGCGCCCATCGGCTTGGATCCCTGGAGGTACTGATTCGGCTGGAGGAAATGAAAGTAGCGGATGCCCTTCGCGGCGGCGACGGCATTCATCTGGAACGAGCTCTCCGCCCAGGTCTTCGCCAGAGCGGGATACATCTCTCCGGGGTTGCTGAATGGCGCCGGCGGGCCCGATGCCGCGTATTCGTTCGTGCCCGACGCCATCTGTGGAAGTTGCGCGCGCGTGTTGGTGGCGGCGTTGTAGAGCACTCGATCGCCGAGCCGCCAGATCGTATTCGCCGTCACGCTGTAGCGGAGCGGGGCGCTGCGAAAGAAGCCTGCCCACCGCTCGGACACCGAGTCCAGGAACTTGATGCGTCCGACGGTCGTCAGAAAGTCCCGGTCCGGCACCGTGCGCATCCTGAGATGCCACTGCCGCGGAAAGAACGGGTTAGTCTGAGGGACGTTCTCGAGCGCCGGCAGTGCCACCTCGTTGAACCCGTCGAGATTGATCACGATGTCGAACTCGCCGCCGATCGCGCTGAAATAGTTCAGCGCCATCAGCTGCTGCGGCTGCTTGTAGCCGCCAATCGTCGCCTTGACGAAGACGAGCTCCTTCCCGGGGAATCGCGGCTTCAGCAGCGCGCCCAGCGCGTCAGACGCGCTGTAGGCGATGTCGTCGGCGAAGGAGCCGCCGAAGATGGCGATGATGACCTTGTCCGGACTCCGCTTCTGCACCGGTGACACGTCGCTGATCCCGTACGGCGTCGACTGCTCTACGCGGGGGTCGTAGACGTAACCCATGTATGGGTGCACGACTTCCTTGTGGATTCGCAGTCGGGCGGGCACGTCGGCAAGTCCGAACGGATCGTCGCCGGCCGTCACCTCGCGGCGAGCGGCCTCCATTCCGGTGAAGGAGAAGATCCGGCCAAACCTGATCGAGATCGCCGCAAAGAGCAAGATCTCGGTGACGGCGTACATCAGGACGATCATGAGGACCCAGAATGCGAACTTCCGCATCCGGGTTGGTTGGGGTGACGCGTTGGTCAGTGCCGGCACTCCGCTACTTCTGTTGTTCGGGCGCCGGACCCTGGGTCGGGGGAGCCGGATCTGACGGAGGCGGTGGCAGCTCCGCTTTTCCGTCCAGCGCGAAGACAAACATCATCGGTGCGTTCTCGACCTTGTCGTTCGTCGGTCCGAAGACCGAGTTCGGGCGTCCGAGGCCGCCGGCAAACGCGACATACTGCCGGCCGTCGACCTCGTAGGTGATCGGAGGCGCCATTCCAGTGCGGTTGATACGCACTTCGTAGAGCACCTCGCCCTTGTCGGCGCTGATGGCCCGGAAGCGTCCGTCGTTAATCACCTGGAACACGAGATTGCCGGCAGTGGTCGACGTGCCGCCGCCGATGCCGCCGCCGCCCGGAAGATTCCACCGCAGCTGCTGCCTGACCGGATCCCACGCCTGTAGGCCGGACCGCGCGCCAGGCGGAGGCTCCGGTCCGAACGATGGCTCGACGACTCTCGGCTCGGTTCGCGGACGGACGAAGCCGGTCGTGCCTGGTTTGTACTCCTCAACGGCGCCAAGCGCGAACGTGCTGTAAGACGACGGGATGTAGACGAGCCCGGTGTTCGGGTTGTACGACATAGGCGACCAGTTGTGGCCTCCCCCCGACGTGGCGCGGATCGCGATCGGATCGGTCGGGCTGTAGAACGCCGTGGGGTTGATGATCGGACGGCCGCTCTTCTTGTCCACTCCCAGCGCCCAGCTGACCTTCACGAACGGCTCCGCGGAGATGAACTCGCCGGTGACGCGATCGAGCACATAGAAGAAACCGTTCTTCGCGGCCTGCGTGATGACCTTGCGCTGTCGCCCATTGATCGTCAGGTCGAGCAGCATCAGGTGCTGCACGTTGTCGTAGTCCCACGTGTCGTTGGGAACCGCCTGGTAGTGCCACTTCAGCTGCCCGGTGGTCAGATCGACCGCGAGGATCGAACACGTGTACAGCGCGTCGAGACCCGTTGGCGTCCGGAAGTTCTGCACCCATGGCATCGGGTTGCCGGTACCGACGTAGACGAGATTCGCCTCGGGGTCATAAGCGAAGCCGTCCCAGACGGCGCCGCCGCCGCCCACCTTATGGAAATCGGGTCCCCACGTCTTCGCCGCGACGCGCATCGCCTCGTTCTCGAACGGCTGCGACGGATCGCCGGGCACCGTATAGAAACGCCACGCCAGCTTGCCCGTTTGCGCGTCCACCGCAAAGAAGCTCCCTCGCGTCGGCCGGTCGCCTCCCGCCGCGCCGATGATCACCTTGCCGCCCGCGACACGCGGGGCCATCGTCAGGGTGAGGAGCTCCTTCGAGTCCACGAGCCGGGTTTCCCAGATCGGTTTTCCCGTGTGCGCGTCGAGCGCGAAGAGGCGGCCGTCGATCGACGGAGCGATGATGGTCCCGTTGTAGATCGCAACGCCGCGGTTCACGATCCCGCAGCAGATGGCGGGCCGCGTGATCGGCTGGTCGATCTTCGGATCCCATCGCCAGAGTTCCCTGCCAGTGCGCGCGTCGAGGGCGAAGACGACGCTCCACGCCGTGATGCCGTAGAGCGTGTTGTTCCACATCAGCGGCGTGCCTTCCTGATTGCTGCCGCCGGCGCCCATCACATAGGACCAGGCAAGACCCAGTCGATGCGCGTTCGAGGTGTTGATCTGCTTGAGCGTGCTGTAGCGGGTCTCCGACTGGTCGCGCCCGTAGCTGAGCCACGATCCGGGCAGCGCGTCGTTTGCCGTGCTCGCGCGCCTCAGCACGTCGCCCGTGACGTTCGCGCCAACGCTGGCCACGGCGTTCGGCACGCCGCGCTGCTGGGCGTCGATCGCCGCGCCCACGCCGAGTGCTCCGATCACCGCTGTGGCCGCCGCGAGTCTATGAAGTCGGGTCACGCTGGGCCCCCTTGGTCCCGGAAAAGTATCACGATCGTAGAATGCGGCGCGTGAGCCGGGTGTCCGACGAGAGGGATGTCACAACCGGGACGCAGTGCGCCAACTGCGCGGCGCCGCTGACTGGCCCGTTCTGCGCGCAGTGTGGTCAGGCCGCGCGCGACTTTCATCGGCCGTTCTCGACGCTGCTGTCGGAAGGGGTCGGCGAGATCCTGAGTCTCGATACGCGGCTGATCCGGACAGTGCGCCCGCTGCTGTTCAGGCCCGGTCAAGTCACGAAGGAGTACCTGGCCGGCCATCGTGTCGCACACGTCTCGCCGCTGCGAGCCTATCTTGTTGCCGCGCTGGTCTTCTTCGGATTGTTCAACGTGTTTACGGTCACCGCACCGCCCGTCTACGTCTTCATCGCCGGCTCAGCGGAGGAAGCCCGGGTCAAAGCACAGGAAGCGCCCGGGACCAGGGTCACGATT
>Ga0247825_10000072_pt1 | contig 54799 bp, 60 predicted proteins | sample 13C_Vanillin_Day_FD_194413 | JGI IMG/M metagenome (GOLD analysis project Ga0247825, IMG submission 194413) | Soil microbial communities from agricultural site in Penn Yan, New York, United States - 13C_Vanillin_Day48 | ecosystem: Environmental > Terrestrial > Soil > Agricultural land | place...
GGACGCGACGAGGGCGAGGCGCAGAAACGAAAGACATGGGTCCTCCGGTGGTGCGGGGCCCGACCCACCGCCCATTCTCCCAGGTCAGGTGCCGCTACCGCGGCCTCTCCGACGAATCCGCTCACGGCGGGCATGCTTGGCGAGCAGGTGTTTCCGGTTGTTCGGGGCGCGGAACATCTCGTCGAGCATCCGGTTCTCGATGTTGTGATGGAAGCGGAGGATGCGTGTGGCGCCAGATACACCAACTCCTGGCGGTTCGAGCCGAGCCGCTCGGCGAGGGCGTCGAGGTGCGCGAGAAGTGCGTCGTCGAGGGCGACGTCGACCCGGGCTGTGCGCGGCGGGGCGGCGTGCCTGCGCCAGGGCCTCATCGGCCGCCGGGTTCTCGATGAGTCGGCGAATCCCAACCCGCAGCAGCGCGGACAGCCGGCGGGGACCGTACTCGTCCGCCAGCTCCTCGAGGCGGCGTTTGGTGTCCTCATCGAGCCGGAAGACGTGCCGGTTCCCGAATGGGTTGCCTTGCGGGCTCGGTGCCTTGCGGACAGGGGGCGCGGCGGTGGCCTGGTCAGCGGCCTGCTGGCGGTGGGTGTTCCGGGCGATCAGCAGGTCCCGGTTGGCGTCCCCGCGGTAGATCTCCTCGGTTACCGCCTGATCGAGGTCTCGCGGGTTGGCCAGGAGCTGGCGGGCGGCCAGGCGCATGAGTTCGGCGCGGTCGGAGTCGAGCCGACCGGCGAGGGTGTCGAGTTGGTCGCGCGGGTCGTCGTCGAAGTGCACGTTCGTGCGCGGGCCCAGAGTTTCCGGGGTCAGGTCGCGGGCGGCGCCGATCGTGGCCAGGTCGGCGGTGAGGTCTTCCGGGTCGTCGAGGAGTCGGCGGACCGCGACCCGAATGGCCGCGGCGGTGGGGGCGTCGCCGTTGCGGCTGATCAGCTTTTCGAGGCGGACCAGGGTGGAGCGGTTGAGGTACACGCGGGTGCGGGAGGTCAGATCGGTGCGGGCGTTTTCGCGGAGCACCGGGTGCCGGAATCGGCCTGCCCCGGTGAGGAAGCGGTGCACAGCGACGCGGACGATCGCGCTGCGGTCGGTGTGGAACTCGTGGGCGAGTTCGTTGAGGCGAGTGCTGGTGGCGGGGTCGAGGTCGAGAGGTCTTTCCGCCCAGGTGATGCGGCGGGCGTCGGCGGAGGCCCGGCGGGCCTGGTCCAGGGCGTCGGGCACCCGGTCCGGGTCGGACAGCAGTCGCCGCGCGGCCACCCGCACCAGTGCCCCGAAGCGGCGCGGACCGATGTCGGCGGCCAATTCCTCGAGGCGTCGCTTGGTGGTCGGGTCGAACCAAAGCGGGATCGGATCCCCCACCGGTACCCGGCCCATGTTCGTCTCGCTCATCACCGGCCATTGTTCCGGTACGTCCGGGGACCTCGATTCGCACCCCACGGCACCCCACGGCACCCACCGCCACCACATTCGGTCCTGCACCCTGGCGCGCCGGTTGCTGCGAAATGCAGTGCGCCCCAGCACCCGGGGGTGGGCGCTGAGGAGCGGACGTGTGACCGATTCAGGAGAGGTTGAGCGGTGCGTACGGGGGCGGGGGCGGCGGGGTGTACTGGCTGACCGCTGCGTGACACCCACGCTGATCTGAATCAAAGCGCTCCAATTCGGGTCGCTCAGTCAGTGACACGTACCGCTGGCATAAAGATCGCGCAAGAGCGCGGCGCCTCGGCGCCATGATGGATCAGTTCGTCCGCGATGCGCAGGACAAACGACCTTCGGGTTGCCGAACCGTATGGCCCGGCGGCCGGACCGATCGCCGCGGTCAGGTCGACAGATTCGAAGGTGACGAGCTCGCGAAAGGCGGCATACGCCAAGTCCATCGAGGCCAGCGCATCCTGCGCGCAGTCCGCGCCACCGCTATCGACCTTTGCCACCGGCGGCGTGACCGCGAGCCACGTCCAGTTGCGCGATTGGGTCAGGACTTCAGCGATGTGAAACAACCGCCACCGAATGGTGATCTTGTCGTCAGCGCCAACCGGCCGCCACGACCACTCCCCATCGGTCAGTCCAACCATACGGTTCCACAACCGTTCCCAAGCGTGGTCGAGCAGGTCCAGCACATCCTTGTCGGCAGTCTGCATGGTCACCACCCTGCCAGTGCGCGCAGGGGACCGCTCGGCCGTAACCGCTGCCAGAAGAAACCCCTCAGGTGGGCATTGAACTAGACGCGCAGCGACCGGCCTTCGGCCTTGCTCCTGGTCGGGGATCAGGCGAACGATGATCCCATGACCACGAAGCGTTGGAGTGACCTCGATCCACGTCTTTGGCAAGCACTCCTCATTGGCGGCGCCTTCGAGACGGGCCTGAATAGCCACAGGACCATCCCACAACCGGCCCCGGCCGCCGCGCGCCGCCGAGCACGATCGCCACCACAATCGATGGATCGGTCCACGCCGACTGGAACGACGTCGCCATTGTGTACGGCCGGGATGTAAACGCGGCGAACACCACCGCCGCCACCAGCCCGACGATCAAGTGCCCACGACCCCGAAGATCCCGCTCTGTCTCCCCACCCGCCCATCGTGTCATCGGTCGCCGCTCAAAATAGCGGCAACCGCGGCCACCGGCGGTTCCCCAGAGCGAGGATCGGCGATCACCTCGGCAGTTGTCCGAGACGACCCGGCGACCCGTCAGTGTGCGCGATTGTCCCGCATGTGCCGGCGCCCGGTCACACCCACCACGGCATACAAGTTTTCCGCCGCACACCCGAAGCGCGACGCACACCACTCTCAGGCTTGCCCTGGACCGGAACTCCTGCACCCACTCCACTCCCGCGCCGGAGTCCTCACCTCAGGTGCCGCCAGGGGAACCTCGGACCCAGAGCCGGCACCACTGGCGCCGGCCAACCACCCCAGCGCATGGCCCCGAAGATCGGGATGCCCACAGGCTCATAGCCTTCGCGGCACGTAGACCGCCGAATCCATCTGGGTAGCGTGATAATTCACGCAACCGGCATATCAGCGTGAGCGTCATGGAAGGCTCGCTCGATCTCAGCCGGAATCCGGCCGCGCGAGGACACCTCCAAGCCCTCCCCGATCGCCCATTCACGAATCTCCCTGGACGTCCTCTTCGCCGAGGCCTTACTTGCCGATGCACTCTTCACCGAAGTTTTCTCCGCAGGCGTCTTTTTCGCGGCGGCCTTCGTTGCCGGGGCTTTGCTCGCCGCCGACTTCTTCACCGGAGACGTCGACGCGGACGTCTTCTTCCCGGCCGCTTTCGTCGCAGAAGCTTTCCTGGCCTTCGCGGTCTTTGTCCGAACCTTCGCTGCTTGAGCGTCATGGAAGGCCCGCTCGAGATCTGCGGAAATTCGGCCGCGGGAGGACACTACGTGACCCTCTCCGATCGCCCACTCACGAATCTCCCTGGTCGTCTTCTTCGCCGGAGCCTTACTCACCGGCGCACTCGTCACCGAATACGTCTCCACAGCCTTCTTCGTCGCGGCCGTCTTCGTCGCGGATTCCTTCCTTACCGGTGTCTTCTGCGCAGCCGCCTTCTTCGTGTCCTTCTTCTCCGCCGGAGCGTTGCTCGTCGCTACCCGCTTGACCGGAGCCGCCGCCGCATTCTTCGCAGCTGTCTTCTCTGCGGCCATCTTCTTTACCGGCGCCGGTTTAGCCTGAGCCTCCTTCGCGTGAGCGTCGTGGAAGGCTTGTTCGATCTCGGCCGAAATCCGGCCGCGTAAGGACACCTCCAACCCCTCCTCGATCGCCCACTCACGGATCTCTCTGGACGACGTCTTCGCCGGAACCTTGCTCGCTGTCGCCGCGACCTGCTTTTCCGCAGACGGCTTCGCCGTGACCGGCTTCTTAACGACGGTCTTCTTTACGGTCTTCCTTACGGCCGTCTTTGTCGCGGCGTTCTTCGTCGCGGCCGTCTTCCTCACCGGCGTCGCTTTAGCCTGAGTCTTCTTCGGCTGAGCGTCGTGGAAGGCTTGCTCGATCTCGGCCGAAATCCGGCCACGTAAGGACACCTCCAGCCCCTTCCCGATCGCCCACTCACGAATCTCCCTGGTCGTTTTCTTCGCCGAACCGTCTGAACCCCTCGGTGATACCACCATGTGTCTCCTTCGTCGCCGGGCAACCGTCGACGCACACAGTAACGGCAGGCGGGCACTCCCGGTAATCAGAAAACCCAAACGAACCGCCATTTCAACGTTCCCAACCCATCGCCGATATGGGCATGCCGACACGATCTGCCAGGAGCCCCACTCGCGACGCACCCAGGCTTGAGGCAGGAAGAATGCGCCTCAGTTTGGCAGTCAATAACTTTGGTAACGCATCACGATAGATCAACGTTGGGATTGCGTTATAGGGCAGGCGGTATCCGTCAGGCCAAGTTTCTCCGATTCCGGATCAGCGATTCTCGATCCGTGTGTCTATCACGTAGGAATATGCATCGCCCCGGCCCGGACGCCATCAGTTGACGGCGCGACTGCTGCCTCGCCAGTAGGGCTCGCGAAGCTTGAACTTTTGGAGCTTGCCAGTTGACGTCCGCTCTAGTGCCTGACGTAGCTCGATTTTCTTGGGGCACTTGTAACCAGCCAATCGCGTGCGGCAGTGGGCGATTAAGTCCGCCTCGGTGACGGTGGCGTCGGCGAGGACCACCAGTGCGGTCACCACCTCCCCCCATGTAGCGTCGGGGGTGCCAATGACTGCTGCCTCGCGAACTCCCGGGTGCGAGATCAGGGCATCTTCGACCTCGATGGACGACACATTTTCACCGCCCGAGACGATGACGTCCTTCTTCCTGTCCACGATCGTCAAGTACCCGTGCTCAATCATTCCTCCATCTCCCGTGTGCATCCACCCGTCGACCTGAACACGCGCCGTTCCTTCCGGGTCGTCCCAGTAGCGGGCCAGCACATGATTGGACCGAGCCAGAATTTCGCCTTCATCGTCGATCCGCACTCGCACGCCCAGAGCCGGTGCTCCCGCGCGACTAAGAAGTTGTGCCTGTTCCATCGAGGACGAATCCCGCCATTCGCTTCGCATCCGCGACATTGTCAGGAGCGGCGACGTTTCGGTCATGCCATAGATTTGGATGAATTCCCACCCCAGCTCGTCACGGATCCTTTCAATGGTCCGTGTCGGCGGTGGTGCGCCCGCCACGACCACGCGGACGATGTCCCGTCCGGGGACAGGACCTTCCCAGTCCGCGAGCGCATCGAGAACCATGTGCATGACCGCAGGGGCAGCGCACATGAACGTCACGCCATGCTGGCGAACTCGCTCAAGTACCTCTCGACCATCGACCTGACGAAGGATTACGTGCTTACCCCCCATGCCGGTGATCGCGTAAGGCATGCCCCAGCCGTTGCAGTGGAATGTCGCGAGCGTGTGGAGGTAGACGTCATCATCGTTGACCCCAGCCTGCCAACCGAACGTCGTGGCATTCAGCCACAGATTGCGATGAGTCAGCTCCACGCCCTTGGGTCGCGCAGTCGTGCCGGACGTGAAGTTGATGGTTGCCGTGGCGGACTCGTCTGCCACCCACTCGGTGGGCGCATCGGCGCTGGCCCAGATCTCATCGTCGTCCTCACCAATCACGAAGACGCGCGTACCGGTCAGCTCATTGGCGAGGTGCTTGAGAGAGGGGTCCAGCATCAAGATCTCGGCACCGCTGTGATCGACGATGTACTGTACCTCTTCACTTGCGAGTCGAAAGTTGATCGGCACGAGGATTCGGCCGTATCCCGAGACGCCAAAGAACGACACGAGCAGACGGGCGCTGTTCTGCGACATGATCGCGACGCGGCCACCAACGGTAACTCCCAGCCGCTCGATGTTGGCGGCCTGGGCCCGCGCAAGCCGATCGACCTCTGTGTAGGTGAGGGTGCCCCATGACGGAGCGGGTTGGTCCGGCTCATCAACGATTGCTACCCGATCGGGATAGACGGTCACCGCCCGATCCAGAAAGTCCTTTACCGTGAGTGGAAACTCCATGGTTGCTTACTCCTTAGTTGGCTGAGGGGAAAGGGCTCCGCCATCGGGGTCATTGGGATTTCAGATGTGGTTGGCGGTGCAGTAGGCGGAAGCCGGCGGAGCGATCGGCACACAGCCTTTGACAATTGGGCGCGTATCCACCGATCGGCCCTTCACCTGGCTTCGCACCGATGTGGATGGATTCAACCGAGGGCAACGTCTACGCGCGTCGAGAAGAGTGTCGCCAAGCGGGTATCGTCTCGTTCGGCCTCGACCGGGCCGTTAAGCGAGGTCGCGAGGAAAAGAGTCCGCCCGTCGGCGCCGCCGAGGGTCACGTCGTAGATCTGACCCTCGGGCAGGTCGATCTCCTGGAGGACCTCGCCGCCTTCCCGAACCCGCAGGGCACGTCCATGGAACGCGTCAGCGACCCAGATCGCCCCTTCGGCGTCAGGCTCGGACATTCCGTCCGCCGCCATGTCGAGAAGCGGAATGACCTCATCGAGTTTGAGCGCGTCTGGCTGGTCGCCGAAGCGTGCCCAATCCCGGCGGTCGAGCAGTGAGCCGTCGGCGTCCACGTCGAAGGCGGTCACACGGTTCATAAATGTCTCAGCCACGATCAACGTCCTGCCGTCGCACACGGCACCGTTCGGGAACCACACGTCCTCGGCGACGACCTCCGCCGACCCGTCAGGATCCACGCGCACCAGAACTGCCGGTTTCATGGGTTCGCCGGCGGCGATGTCGAAGCCGAAGCAGCCGACCCAGCATCTGCCCTGGGGATCGACGGCCATGTCATTGATCTGACTGTTGGCGATTCCACGGAGATCGGCGTGGGTCACAATGCTTCCGTCGGACTCACGCCGCTTGATGTGCTGGTCCCGCATCGACACGGCGAGCAGTCGGCCATCGGGCAGAAAGCCGAGCCCTGACGGCTGTCCAGGGATCATGGCTTCGACACGCGGGCCGGACCCGTCCTCAGCGACACTGATGACGCGCTGGGTGTAACAGTCACTCACCCAGAGTCGGCCGTCGACCCACCGAGAGCCCTCAAGGAAACATGCGTCCTTCAGAATAATGGAAAATTCGGTCATGTGCCTCTCCTAGTACTTATCAACGCTGCATCGGCCGCGGCGCCGCGCTCGGTTGTCAACCCCAGAAATTCCAACGCATTGCTCGCCATGAGGTCGCGTCTGGACGTAGTGGACAGGTCACCTGAGTTGAAGGCGCGGTCAAGGACTCGGAGAGCGGCATCGAGCGGCAGCAAAGGACTGTCGCTGCCCAGGAGGAGACGGTTGGGCCCAAGCCGTCGCTCCAGCAGCGCCAGGAGTGAAGGGTCAAAAACCAGCGTGTCGGCGTACAACCGGCGAGTCAGTGTCTCCCAGTCCCCGTTCCGGACGCGGTCGTCGCCTGTGGCTGCGACGACGTGGTGCAGGCGGGGCGCCGCCCATGCGAAGGTGCCGCATCCGTGAGCGAGGGCCACGCGCAAAGTCGGGTGGTTCTGGAGCACTCCGCCGAAGACCAGCGCATACGCCGCCATAGCGGTGTCGGTAATCATCCCTAGACCTGTGTCGAGCGGCGCGGCGGCTCGCCTTAGAACACGGCGTCCACCATCGACAGGATGAACGAAGACGCAGGCACCGGCCTCGTCACATGCAGCCCAAAGGTTCTGGAGTTCGGGATCGTCGAGATCCGATGACCCCATGCGTGTACCCACCATTATGCCGCGCAATCCGAGCTCGAGGCAGCGCTCCAACTCCGACAGTGGGGCGGCGGCCGCAAGACAGCCCAGGCCCCACAAGCGTCCTCCACCCGAATTGCAGGCAGCGGCTAACGAGTCGTTGAGCGCTCGTGCATAAGCTGGGTCAGCTTGCCACGCGTGCTCCATCATGACTGGGAGCGTGGAGATCACTTGATGGGATACGAGAGCGTTATCCATGATTCGAAGCCGATCGCCTACGTCCCACGCTGCCGATGTCAAAGCTCGCAGCACCGATCCGCCGCGGACGACTCGCCCGCCCGCTGGGTCCACGACGCAGAGTGGCGCAGTGCCGTCGTCCGGCAGCGGGTCAGTGGAGACAAAGTGCGCGTGAATGTCGACGGCAGTGACGGGGGTCGTGTTATCCATAATGGCGAAGGCGGTCAGTCATCGAAGTCGATGCGATCGTGCGGCCAGGCGACCTGATCCAGCAGGTAGTCGCGGGACTTCTCGACTTGGCGACGAACACTTTCGATATCGACCCCAAGCAGCTGTCCCGCCCACTTTCGGATTCGCCCATTGACGATCACCGATTCGACCGAACCGATGTCGGCACCCTGCACGATGGAGGAAACCACGTTGTTGAGCGGGAAGAGTCGCACGTTGCCAGCATTCAATAACACGATGTCGGCCTTCTTGTTCGGAGTCAGAGACCCCACAACATCGGACAGTCCGGAGTTGTCCGCGCCTTTCTGAGTCGCGGATCGCAGAACGTCACGAAGGGAGGCGGCTTTTGGTCCGCCTCGGTGCTCGTCAATGCGCTGCGTCATGTAGAGCGCCTTCATCTCGCTGAACATGTCGATCCCGAATGTCATTGGGTTGTCGTTGCTGATCCCGGGACGCAGACCTTGATCTACCCACTCGGTGTATGGAATCTCGCCATAGCGGAACTGGGTCTCGATGCGCGGGCAGACGTTGACTTGTCCCCCGTTATCGATGATCGACCGGCGTTGATCGCGGGACATGAAGTTGGCATGATTGAACGCCTCGCGGCCGTCGAACAAGCCATCACGATAGAACTGCTCGACCGGTTGACGCTCGACGCCGCTATCGAAGGAAATCCAGACGTCCAGTTCCTTTCGCACAGCGAGGAGCTCGGTCAAATCGTCGAGTCCGACGCCGTACAGGCGCATCGTGTGGAGTTGTTCGTCACTGCTGAAGTAGGTGTCACGCAGCCGAAACGCATCACTCGGCAGCTGCTCGGCCCAAACGCCCGACCGGGGGCGTCCCAGAGCGTGCACCCCTCGCACACCTGATGCGAACATCGCCTCGACGGCAGCATCGGAGTGCTCAGGCGAGCGGGCGTTGTGCATGTTGTCGACTACTGTCGTGATGCCGCCATCGAGCGCGCTCAGCATCGAGATCAGGGTCCCGGCGTAGATGTCCTCCGGGCGATGTGCTGGAGCGAGTAGACGGTGGGCCGCGTGCATGTAGCTGCGACTCGACGTCGGAGCTCCGCTGATCGGGTCGTCGGTCGTTTGCGGAATATTCTCGGGAATGAGCCTCCCGAGTGTGCCTTCCCAGCAGTGAATGTGTGGGTCGCAGAAGCCGGGCATCACGATCCGGCCCGTGGCGTCGATAACGGTAGCTTGGGGCGCAGAGATGGAGCGGCTGATTTCGGCGATGCGGTCACCAACGATCAGCACGTCGCCAGTCGCGAAGTCGCCGACAGTATCGTCCATCGACAAGATGGTTCCACCCTGCAGCAGGATCTGCTGCTCGGGATCGGTACCCCGAGCGGTCGACGAGTGCTGGTCGAGGAGCGATGGGAGACTCCGGATCGCCCGGGTGGTACCGCGGGTTACGTCAGCCGTCATGAAAGATGTGGTCCTCTCGGTGTGGCTGCGGTGAGACGGTCGCCCGGGGCATCGGAACCACGCCATCTGCCGCGCTTAACAGCTTCGAAACCTACTAGCGTGGCCCGGGTCACGCTAATGCCGTTTTCGTATGTTCGGCATTCTTCGGGTGTATGGCTGGAGGATTCGCTTTTGCTGAATTTCCGGGGACAATCTAATGTGCGTCGAGCGTGGCGGATCCTCATGAGGTCATGGCCGATCGAACGCAAGCACATATATTTTAGGGAGATCGGTGGCCAGCTTGCGCTTTCCAATCAACGTCGTTGAACTCCGAGCAGATTGCCGACCATGGAAATAAGACAGTTTGAGTACTTCGCGGCGATCGTCCGCGAGGGTGGCATCAGTCGCGCGGCGCGCCGGCTCCACATCAGCCAGCCAGCGCTGAGCAAGCAGATCCAGGCCCTCGAACATGAGCTGGGCGTCGAGCTTCTCATCCGGGTTCCCGAGGGGGTGAGGCCGACTGACGCGGGAAGGCGCCTCAGCGAGATGTCGGACTACCTTCTGAGGTATATCGATGAGATCGGCCCATCGGTCCGCGAAGCGGTCACCGATCTGAGAGGCGTCGTCAATGTCGGTATCTCACCGTCCCTCATGCCAGAGCTCGCGCAGATCCTCACGGTTGGCTTTGCGCGAATTCATCCCGCGCTTGAACTTCACCTGACCGAGGGACTGCCGATGTTCCTGTGTGAGTGGCTGGACATGGGCCGTCTCGACGTCGGAATCTTCACTCGGTGGGCGCCTGATGTGGACATGCCACGGTTGGAGTTTGAGGACCTCGCCCTGGACGAACTCTTGTTCGTCGGCGCCCCGGGGTCATTCGAGCCAGGCCTCAAGTTCATCGACTCAGCTAATCTCCGGTCGATTCCGCTCGCGCTGACTCCCGGGTTCCGGAATCTGGTGAGGATGGTCGTCGAGGGTGACACCGAGCAGACGCTGGGGATCGAGATCGATTCACTCCACATGATGAGAACCCTCGTCCTGCGAGGTGAATACTGCTCCGCCTTGCCATACACCTACGTCCGGGACGACCTTGAGAAGGGCGCGCTGCACGGGGTCTCGTTTCGGCCCGCTGTGCATCGAGAACTCGTCGCCGCGACTCGCGCCGGTCGCCGGAAAACGGGCGCGGTCGACGCGGTCATCGAGTCGGTTCGTGCTCGACTCACGGAACTGGCGGACAGGTGACGGCGATGCTGCTCAGTCGCCGGTCGTCGGCCGCCGCGGGGCGGTGCCGCCTCGTTAGAGGGTCAGAACGATCTTACCGGCGGTGTCGCCCGCAAGTATGGTCCGAAACGCCTGCTCGGCATCCTTGAGAGGTACCTCTGCTGCGATGCGGGGACGCGCCCCTGTGCCCTCGCAGAACGCAAGGAGGCCCTCGAGTTCGGACCGTGTACCCATGGTCGAGCCGACGATCCGGTGCTGCAGATAAAAGATGCGATGAAGTTCAGCCGCCTCGGGATCTCCGGTCGTAGCACCACAAGTCACAATGACGCCGCCGGGCTTGAGGGCCTTGATCGAGTGAGCCCACGTCGCCTTGCCGACACTGTCGAAAACACCGTCGACCCGAGCGGGAAGGCGTGCGCCCGGCTCGAAGACTTCGTTCGCGCCGAGGGAGGACGCCAGCGCACGCTTTTCCTCGGTGCGACCCGTGACCCAGACCTTGAACCCCGACTTGGATGCCAGTTGAATGAGCGCCGTGGCCACGCCGCCCGAGGCGCCTTGAACGAGAATCGTAGCGCCGGGTCGTAGGCCTGATCGCGTGAAGAGCATCCGATAGGCCGTCAGCCACGCGACACCCATGCACGCCGCCTCCGCGTAGGTTAGCAGGGGCGGCTTGGGCAGCACGTTGCCGCTAGGTACGACCACGCGTTCAGCGAAGGTTCCTTGATACTGCTCCGAGAGGCAGCTGCGGCGCGGATCGAGTGTCTCGTCGTCATGCCACCCGGGCGAGGAGACGACGGAATGGATCACGACCTCACTGCCGTCATCGAGTGTCCCTGCGCCATCCATTCCGAGGATCATGGGGAACTGATCGGGCCTGATTCCGACGCCTTGCAGGGTGAAGATGTCATGCATGTTGACGCTCGCTGCGCGCACGTTGACGGCAACGTGGCCGTCCGGCACTTCGGGTGCCGGCCGGTCGTCGAGTCGGAGAGCCGCCAAGGGGTCGTCGGGGCTTGGATGGGCGGCGAAGACGGATCGCATCGTGTGGTCCTACTCAGTCGGCGGGTTCAGTCAGCGCAGCGGGAGGAAATGTGCTCCCGCGACAACTCGATTGGAGACCTCGCCCAATCCCGAGACCGTCAGGGTGACAACGTCGTCGATCTGCAGCGAGGGATGTGCGTCGTACCCCTGGCGACCCCACAGTTCGGCCAGGCAACCCATGCCGCAAGTGCCCGAGCCGAGAACGTCGCCAGGGACGACCGCCGTGCCACGGCTGGCGTACGCGACAAGTTCAGGGAAGGTCCATGCCATGTTGGAGAGCACGTCCGTCCCGAGGACCTCGCCATTGATACGTGCCTCCATCGTCAGGCTGTATGAGTCTCCTGATCTATAGGGCTCGAGTTCATCCTTGGTGACAAGGGACGGTCCGAGAGTGATCGCGGTGTCCTTGCCCTTGGCCGGCCCAAGTCCGATGCGCATCTCTTGAAACTGAATGTCACGAGCAGACCAATCGTTCATGATCGTGAATCCGACGACGTGGTCCTCAGCCTCGGCGACGCTGAGATTGTGCCCCGCCCTGCCTATGACCGCGGCGACCTCGAGCTCCAGGTCGAACAGCTCGCATCCAGGCGGCATGGGCACGTCATCCCGCGGGCCGACGACGGCGTGGGGGTTTGAGAAGTAGAAAGTCGGGATCTGATACCACATGTCATCAGGCTTGGATCCGATGCCCGCAAGCTTGACTGTGCCTTCCGTGTGGCTCTCGAACGTCACAAAATCGCGAATACTTCTCGGCTCGGGAATTGGCGAACGCAGAACCGTCTCAAGTGTTTCGAGCACCAAGAATGGATTTGCAAGTGCCTGCTCGCCGGACTCGCGCAGCCTGCTCCCGTCGTCGCCGAGAAGGCTGATCAGGGAAATACCCGGCGACAGCGTGAAGATGCCGTCTGATTCGATGACTCCCACCAGGTCGCCGTGCTCGGAAGTCTTACAGGTCACGAATCGCATGCGGTCCCCATTTTCGTTGGTGTGGCCTGGCGACGGTTCACCGTGACGTGAAGCCAGGCCAAGGAATTTGGAAGAATCAGAAGTCTGTAAAATTTGGTAGCACAGCGAGGCGGGGACATCCGTGGCGAGATTTTCCATGCGCCAAGAGATCGAGTGGAGTGTTGATGGTTATGACTCCGCGTGCGCTTCGGCGATGGGCCCCGAGCTTGGACAGACGGAACGCTGATGGGCGAGCCGATAGCATGTGGAGGTCCGAGAATTTCGAAGTCGAGATTCTCGGCCCCATTGGCGCACGAGCCGTGGCGACGCCAGGATTCTGACCGGTCGCTTCGTTAGCGATCAGTCGGTGTAGGCGCCGCTGGCAATGTCCTGCAACAGGCTTGGCCCTGAGGGCTCCCAGCCGAATCTTGTACGCGTCCAAGCGCTGGACGCTACCGCACTCAAGGTAAAGAAGTGCCCCACGGCACCGAAATGATCAGTTGCTCGTTCCGCGGGAATCGACGACACGGAGACACCCAGCTTGGTCGCCACGGCATCGGCAAGATCCCGCATCGCGACGTTCTCCGCCGTCCCATGCAACACCTCGCCCGCCACCGGCTTCTCGATCGCTAGCCGGAAGAGCGTAGCCGCATCAGATCGGTGGACTGCAGGCCATGTCTGGGTGCCGTCGCCGACGTAGGCCGCGGTGCCGCGATCGCGCGCAGTCTGCACATAGGTGGTGATGAACCCCCAATCGGAAGTGCCGTGGACAGTTGGGGCGAGCCTGACGACTGAGCTCATGACTCCGTGAGTCTCGGCAAACTGCTTGGACAGACGCTCGGCGCGGTCCCGCGGCGGCAGCCAGTCGTAGGCCTCGTGCACGTCCACTTCGGTGACCTCGCGGTCTCGAGGAAGGCCAAGAATCCCGGACGCCCCGACGATCGGCCTGCTGGTACCGGCGTACTCCTCGGCGAACGCCGATAGCGCCGCCCGGTCGACCTCCCCTGCGGAGCTCATTTGGGAGAAGTCATGATTGTAGGCAAGATGCACCACCGCATCACTCGCTTGCGCGCCTTCTCGAAGGCTGCTGATGTCGCCGAGGTCGCCTCGATGGGCTTCAGCCCCAAGACCCCGCAACGTGTCACTTGCCTCCTCGGATCGCGCGAGTCCCAGGACAGTGTGACCGGCGGCCACGAGCTCAGGAATCAGAGCCGAACCGATGTAGCCCGTTCCTCCCGTGACGAATACGCGCATGACGTCAACTCCTCGTATTGGACCTAGACCTTTGTTGCTTCGTCACGTTACGGGCTATCAAAACCTTCACGCCAACACCGAATGCTTATGCCCGGCATGCGCTCAGCGACTGACAAGACGGCCCGACGCAACTCGCCGAGGGCGTACACGATCTCCGCGGCCGAATTTCCCACGATCGCAGGTTGAGTTCGGCATTCAATTCGCGTATATCGGGCATGCCGAAACTGCATTAGCCAGTCGGTCGGACCGTTGTTACGTTCGAACACGTGCTCGGGAGCCGTGCCATGGAAGCACCCATCCTGGCGGCTCGAACGCTCGAACGTTCTGGACCGGAAGGACCTCAACCATGAAGACATTCATGGACCCCATCTACCCCGACGCTGAGTTCTCGCAGCAGCGCCTTGAGCGACTGTTGGAGCGGCACACGTCCGACAGATTCACGGCGGATCCCAAGGAACGGATCCTGCTGAAGGGCGGTTCCATACTGTCGATGGACAGTCACGTGGGCGACTACCCGGTGGGCGACGTCCTGATCGAGGGGGCCAGGATCGCCGAGATCGGCCCGTCGATTTCGGAAGCCGGTGCGACTGTCATCGACGCCCGCAACCGTATCGTCATGCCGGGATTCTGCGATCCACACATTCACTGTTGGGAAGGTGCGCTCGGCCGGATTATCCCAGAGAATGTGCCGCAGCTCACGACTAACCCTGTCGCTGCCGTCCACGGCGCCCCGACGTCGAGCCGCAGTTACATGCACGCAGCCCACCAGCTTTTCGGGCCAGCATGCCGGCCAGAAGACATCTACGCCGGAACGTTGATTACGCTTCTGACGGCTCTTGAGGGTGGCATCACCACCGTCGTCGACAACATGCACAATGCCCGGTCTCCGGAGCACTCCGATGCTGGCATCGAGGCGATGGTCGCGGCTGGCGGCCGGGGCGTTCACGCGGTCGGCTCGCCTCGCTACGGTGACTGGGCCGGGCAGTTGCCGCGTGACGCATTCCGCCTTCGTGACACGTTCTTCTCTAGCGACGACTCGCTCCAAACCATGCGCCTTTTCACGACAGGCTTCGACGACAACACCGCGTTGTTCGCCCTGCGCAAGGATCTCGATGTCTGGATTTCGTTCGACAGTGGGATCGAGAGCCAGCCAGTTGAGGAGTTTTACGCCAGCGGATGGCTTGATGGCCGTGAGGCGATCAATCATGCCAACTTCTTGTCGTCAAGCCAACGACAGGCGGTAATCGATGGCGGTGGCCAGGTGAATGTCTGTCCTCGGATCGAGACCCAATTCCGCTATGGGGAGATCCCGTACACCGAGTGGGCTGAGCAAGGCCTTCGCCCCGGTCTGAGCAACGACAATCCGATGACATTCGGTATCGACATGTTCAACGAGATGCGCGCGCTGTACCTACTTCAGCGTGTCGAGGAACACCGCGGTGGGCCCAAGTCGGTGTCCCTGCGCGGTGTCATCGAGTCTGCAACTCAAAAGGGTGCCGACAATTGCGGACTTTCGAGCGTCGTCGGCTCACTCACGCCAGGAAAGAAGGCCGACATCATCCTGCTCGACGTCGGCGGCCTGCCGCTGTTCCCGCGCAACAATGTGCTCTCGTCGGTCGTTCAGGGCGCGGGCATTGGTTCAGTCGACACGGTCCTCGTCAACGGACGGATCCGAAAGTGGGCTGGGAAGCTGCTGGGAGTCGACATGGCACGCGTCCAGCACGTTGTCGAGGAGTCGCACGCGTACCTGCTGCGCACGGTCGGATGGCCGCACGACGCCATCGACTTCGACGATTGACGACGCGCAACCAAAGACCAACCAATCAACCAACGATGCATGCCGGAGGACACACCATGCCGTTCAGCTTCAGACGTGTCGTGACAGGACACGACACCGAGGGCAAGGCCATCATTAAGTCGGACCGCGTGGTCAATGCCGAACCGCGGCTTCCAGGATACGACGCCAGCGTGGTGTGGTGCTCCAGTCAATTTCCGCCCAGCAACGATGAAGAAGACTTCGATGACGGCGCTCCGGGGCCCGCGGGCAGCCGGGTCCTGTTTCGGACCGCCGAGTTCGACCCAGGCTTCAGCGTGCCCAGCATGCACCGGACGGAGACCCAGGATGTCGCAGTGGTCATCTCGGGCCAACTCGATCTCGTGCTGGATGGCGGCGAGGTCGTCGAAAGCCTCCAGGCGGGCGACTTCCTCATTCAGCGCGGAACCATGCACGAATGGGTGCCGCGAGGGAGCAAGCCCGTCCGTGTCTTATACGTGCTGATGGATGCGCCGCCGGCCCGAGTGGGCGACTTGGTCCTCCGCGATGACTTGACATCGCTGGACGGGGCAATTAGCCCCATGCCCAACTGACCTGGCGCCACACCCTCGGCTCAACCACGGTTCTACGATGCAAGGAATGTACGCATGCGAGAGTTTTCAACTGTCTTGGGTGACGCCAGCTTCCTGGAGGGTTCGCGCTGGTTGGGCGACCGCATCTGGGTAAGCGATTGCTACACGCAACGGGTCCTGAGTGTGAGGGAGGACGGCACCGATCCACGGGTAGAGGCATTGGTGCCCGGCAACCCATCGGGGCTGGGAATGCTTCCCGACGGTCGACTCCTGGTCGCTTCGATGCAAGATCAGCTCATCCTCAGGCGAGAGCACGACGGGACGCTCGTCACCCATGCAGACCTCAGCGGGTACGCGAGGTGGCAGATCAACGATATGGCGGTGGATCCACAGGGTCGATGCTGGGTAGGGTGCTTCGGATTCGACGTCACCAACTCCGCATCAATGGAGCCTGCGGTCATCGTTCGCGTCGATCCGGACGGAACTGTCGAGGTCGTCGCTGATGACGTCTGGTGCCCCAACGGCTCGGTCTGCGACGGAAACAGCCTGGTCGTCGCCGAGTTCTTCGGCAACTGCCTCACAGCCTTCGACGTCGGATCGGATGGATCGCTGGGCAACCGACGGAAATGGTCCCACTTTGGCGACATGCCGGCAAGCCGCGACGCGAGCGAAGTCGCCGCGTACGTGTCGGTGACCCCCGACGGGATCGCCGAGAAAGATATTGAGGGAGCAATCTGGGTCGCTGATCCTTTCCATCAACGGGCTCTGCGGGTCGGTGAGGGCGGCACCGTGTACGACGAGATCACTGTCAAGGACGGCCAGGTGTTCGACGTCACTCTCGGCGGGTCGGACGGGCACACCTTGTTTCTCGCCGTGTCCCCGAGCTTCTTAGAACGCGAACGGGCCAACACGCGCGACTCGACATTGCGTTCGACTCGCGTCCAGGTGCCATTGGCGTAAATTCGGAGCGCTACTCCGCCGATCGCCCTTGCCCTCGGTGTCGGGGTCTCCGGGTCGACTGCCGCATCTCGATGGAACATCCCTGCCGACACCACAGTGAGAATTAGGGTCGAAGGACTACCTGCCGACAGGTTGTCTGTGACCGATTACGTGGCGGATGTCCCCGGCCTCGCGCAAGGGCAGCGACGGTCGGAATCGACGGGCGTAGGTCGCCAGTGCAATCTTCGCGAACACTTCGGAGAGCAGGCGGGCGTTTCCCGATGGCACCACCGACTTCTCATGACCAACAATCGCCCCGTTTCGTCAATAGTCGTTCGGTTGCGCACCAGAACGAGGTTCGCGGCGAACTCTGGGGCTTGACCTGACGCGAAGCCGAGCACTGCGGAAGGTGGAGCAGGCCGAAGAGCAGCGTGCCCTCGAAATTGAGCTCCATGCATTCGATCCTTCGTGGGCGCAACCCGGACGGCTTGGCGACAGCCGTCGATACGGGGAGAGGCTATGCGACCTTGTCGCCCATCGCCGAACGAGCCAAGAGTCGTGGTGAGAAAGATCCAGCAGACTTCGACATTGCCGAAGGAATTCTCGCACCGATCTACTTCCGGCGGTACGTGACGGCGCGTCCGATCGACGAGGCCTTCATCCAGCGCATCGTGATGGACACCCTGCGCAGGTCGCCATCAAGCGAGCCGGGCGCGCCGTCGGGTCTCACATCAGCCACGAAAGTAGGCATCCCCACACGATGACGTCGCCAGCAGCGAGTTGGGATCCACAACTGCACTGATCGTGCGATCATCCGGAACCAGTGGCCGTCTTCTCGGCGCAGGTGGCGAGCACGTTCACCGACGCAAGCCACATTGTTCTCGTGCGGGTCGTTTGGTCGCGACGCGGAGCGCCCAGCTACAGGTTAGGCAACCGTGACATCGACATCGGCCGGCAAGGCCACCATGTCACCTATTTGCGCAGCCAGCCCATTCGGATCCGGCATAGGCGGGATTCAGAAACGATATTGGCATTCGCGTGACGTACGTCTCAGACTCGGTGTGGCCCGGAGCACCCGGACGCGCCGCTCGGCTGAAGTCAACGCCAGCCTCTGCGGCATGAACCGTCGAACCTTCACCTGGAGGCACCATGAGTTCCGCGAACCGCAAGGAGCGGAAAAACCTCAGGCTTGCATCGCTCGGCGCAACGCTTGAATACTACGACTTCGTCGCCTACGTCTACGTTGCCTCGGCGATTAGTCAGGCGTTCTTCCCGGAAGGCAGTTCAGAAACGCTCCGGTTAGTTCAGACCTTCGGAATCTATTCCATCGGATTCGTGGCACGCCCCGTCGCGGGCATCTTCATGTCTCGTCTCGCCGACCGGATCGGCCGTAAGAAGATCTTCATCTTCACCTTGGGGCTCATGTCCGCTGCCACTTTCGGTATCGGCGTGCTCCCGACTTACGAGACAGTGGGTTGGCTGGCGCCCATGCTCCTTCTGCTGATGCGAGTGCTTCAGGGATGTGCGGTCGGCGGCGAATTGCCTGCTGCGGCGGTATTTGTGTCCGAGTTCGCCGGACCGTCACGCGTTGGCTACGCAGGTGCCTACCTTCAGTCGCTGGCGTACGGCGGATTCTTGATGGGTGCAAGCGCCGCTTACGTGGCGAACTTTCTCGCGGACAACATCTGGACCGGTTCACCTTCCCTCGAGTGGCGTTTGCCATTCATCATCGGTGGGGTTCTCGGGGTCGTGGCTCTGTATTTCCGTCGGGAGCTGGACGAGACCCCGGCGTTCAGGGAACTTGAGGAACAGGTCGGCCCGCAGGGTTCTGAACGCCAGGGGTCGCTGTCCGCAGTCCTCCGTGAACACCGCCCTGCCGTCATGTTCGGATTTCTGCTCATCGGCACGCTGTCGATCATCAACATCGTGTTCTTTCAGTACTGGCCGACGTACCTTCAGGTCAATCTCGGGCATTCGGCCAACATGGCCCTGTCGAGCAGCCTCCTTGCGATCATCGGCGCGATGATCGCAATCCCGCTGTGGGGCAGATTTGCAGATCGCTACGGGTGGCGAGCTCTTTTCGTTTGCGGCGCGGTTGCCTCGATGATCAGCTCGATCGCTGCCTTCTCTGTTCTGCCTTCCATCGCCACGGACTCCCCACTGCTGCTCATGGTGTCACTGCCGGCGGCGATCGGAGTCGCCTCACTCGCCGGAGCAGTGCCTGGGTTGCTGGCCTCCCTCTTCCCGACCGCGATCCGACAGTCGGGGTACGCCATTCCCTATAACGTTGGAGTGGCCGTCGTCGCCGGCCTGCTGCCGCTCAGCCTGGCCCCTCTCATCGACACTGTCGGAGTCCGCGCACCCCTCCTCCTTGCATTGTTCAGCTGCGCACTCCTCCTCGTTGCCGCGGCCTGGGTGACGCGAATTCCGTTGTATCTCGGACGTTCAACGATCGCAACGGACACCGAAATCGTCGACGATCACGAGGTTCTGAACTAGCGCACATCATAGAGGTCTTGGTCGGCGAAGAGGTACAGCCTTGATCAAGCCCCCGCCTGACGCCCTCCTGACCCTGTGGGCACTCATGAGTAAACATCGTCGGAGGCTGGTATCCGTGCAACGTCTGATCTGCACCGCATTGGGTGACCCGAGACAGCTCACACTCGTCAACGAACCGTGCACGGCTCCTACTAAGTCACGCCGGATCTGCCCTTCACCCGGGAAGCTGTGTCGCTGGGACCATCACCTCCGTGGGGGCAGGCGTGTCCGACGCGATCCTGGCCTAATCGGCGGGATTGGCGGAGTTGATTGTCCACCTCGACTCAGATCAGGGCGACGCCGACGAGCTGATCCTGTTCGTCGTGGGGCAGACGGCGGTGGGTTTATCGGAGCAGGTGAAGGAAGCGGTGGCCACTGCGCTGAGGACAGAACTCTCTCCTCGTCACGTGCCCGATGGAATCGTGGCAGCACTGGCAGTTCCCAGGACGCTGTCAGGCAAGAAGCTCGAAGTACCCGTGAAAAAGATCCTGCAGGGCGCGAGAGCAAGTGACGTGGCCGATGCGGCCGCTTTGCGCCGACCGGACAGTTTGGCCTTCTTCGAAAGTTTCGGAAGGGAGAAAGACAATGACCGTCATGGTGGATAAGGTCGTGGCCGCCGAGAGCACCGGGCTAGTCTGGCTGCTCACGCTGGACCGACCAGGCAAGCGCAACGCCTTCAACGAGGGGTTGACCGCGGCCCTCGATGAGGCATTGAACGCCTTCGAGGACGACCCGATCGCGCGGGTGGCGGTGTTGACCGGTGGTCCCGCGGTGTTCTGCGCTGGTACCGATGTGCAGCGGTGGGCCGGAGAACCGACCGAGCGTGGTGGTCCGTATGGCATCGCTGGCCGTGATTTGCAGAAGCCGGTGATCGCCGCCGTCGAGGGGGTCGCTGCTGGCGGAGGTTTCGAGATCGCACTCGCCGCGACGTTGATCGTGGCGTCGCACGAGGCCGCGTTCAGCCTGCCCGAGGTCAGTTTGGGCCTCATCGCTGAGTGCGGAGGGCTGTTCCGTGGTCCGCGCGCCTTGCCACTCAACCTCGCTCGGGAGCTGGCACTGACGGGGCGTCCGCTGAGTGCGGCGCGCGCTTTCGAGGTGGGCCTGGTCAATCGACTGGTCGAGCCCGGCGAGACGGTGCAGGAGGCGCTCGACCTCGCGAACGCCGTACTCGCCAATGCGCCGCTGGCCGTAGAGGAGTCGCTCCGAACTCTCAACGACCTCTACCGCCATGAAGACCAGGCGGCGTGGATAAGCACGGAGCGTGCCAAGCAGGCGGTCCGGCAGTCGGCCGATGCCAAGGAGGGCGTCGCTGCGTTTCTTGAGAGGCGCCCACCTCAATGGTCGGGGTCATGACTACGCCGTTCATACTAAAAGGAGGAACCCTGTGAGTGCCGTTCGGAGAGGATTGTGATCCTCGATGGGGCACGGACACCCATCGAGCGGTTCCAGGAAGTCTCGGCGCACGAGCTTGGAGCTGTTGTCCGTGAGGCCCCTCGTCGGGCTGGCGTGGATGGCGGTGACGTCGACGACGTCTCTCTTGCCGCCGGGCTGGACGTCGGAGTACTCGCGTACAACGTGAACCGTCCTTGTGGGAGCGGACTGCAAGCCATCTGGGGCGCCGCAATGCAGCTCAAGCGGGCAAGCGCAGGTGGTGGTCGCTGGTGGCAGTGAATCGATGTCGCGAATGCCCTTCTACGACTACAGCGACCGGCCGAGGTCCTCGAAGACATGGTCCTTGCCGAATGGCGCTGCATTCTCTGAACATCTGCTAGCGCGCTCCAAATACTGGAAAGCCTTCGTCTTACGCAATCAATTCGATCTCGTCGGAGTCGAACCCCAGAAGTCGCAATGGCTGAATGTCCTTGTCTCCGTCTATTTCGGTCGCTGCGCCTTCGCCGAACGACTCCAGTAGAGGTCGGTGACATTTCTCGGGTTGGACGTCCGCGGCGCGAACTTTATTTGGCCGTCGGTGGGGCCTTTGACTGGCTGGCTAATGCGGCATTTGGCGGGATCTCTCTATCCCCAATGAACGGCGACCCGTAGCGCTTGCTGGGGTCGATGCCCACGCTCTCCACCGATTGTGAGTTGTTCCGACAGCGTTCGCGCGAGGGCCACTGTTCTGATGTGGGAGGAACGCACAAGTTGGGTGAGTGCGCCTGCTTCATCTCAATCTTCTGGAGTGGCTGGTGTCGATTAGACCGCCGCGCCGGTCATTCCAGAAGTTTTCTAAAAGGTCGGCGACGGGATCTTGAATCAGTCCGGCGGACTGGACATATTCGTTGATGTGATGCGTTCACTCAACGGGCCTCAGAGCGAGGTGGTGTTCGAACCGCGCAAAGCGGAAAGGTAGCCGATGCAAGTGCGTCCGCCGCTGCGTCCAGGTCGGCGTCAGGCATGACGACCATATGGTTGTTCGCTCCACCCAGTGCCTGCACCTTCCTGTCGGCAGCTGCGGATCGGCGCTAGATCTCACGCGCAACCGGGGTGGACCCCACAAAGGAAATGGCAGCCGTTGTCCTGCAAGATATCGAGCTGCGTTTCGGTCAGCTCGATCACCCGAGATGTTCCCTCAGTTCGACGAGAAGTAAGTTTCGTCGGGGCTTTGTCCTACGGAGTAACCGCGGGGCTCAATAGGCGCATAGATCTCACGTGGCGCTCCTCGGGTTTATGTGGGCGCCATTTCTGCTGCTCAGGGTGGGTTGTGTTGTTGGCCGCACTGTTCGGCGTTTCACCGATGATATGAGGGACGCGCACGCGCAGCACCTCTAGGTTTCGGGGTTACCACACCTACCTCAACCCGGAGGCCCGCTACACGTGCGCGTCAGTACTGCATTTAACCGTCTCCTGAAGATCCCCGGCGCATCGGTATCGGCGGTGTCGATCACAGACACCGATGTCGAGGTCGAGCTACGCCTGCGTGCCCGCCGACTCGAGTGCCCCTGCGGGCACACGTCGCCGGCAACATATGACCGGTCCACACGCCGGTGGCGGCACCTTGACCTCGGCACCCACCGCCTGTGGTTGGTCTACGAGATCCGCCGCATCCACTGCCCACACTGCGGGGTGCGCACCGAACACGTGCCGTGGGCGCGGCCCACCGCCCGGCACACCCGAGACTTCGAAGACACCGTCCTCTGGCTCGCCGCCCGCACCGACCGCACCTCCGTCTCCACGTTGATGCGCTGCGCGTGGGAAACGGTCACCGCAATCATCAACCGCACCGTCGACGAATTACTCGACACCCGACGACTCGAGCGGCTCTACCGCATCGGCGTCGACGAAATCTGCTACCGACACCCGCACAAGTATTTGACCGTGATCGGCGACGACGACACCAAGACCGTGGTGCATATCGAACCCGGCCGAAGCACCGAATCCCTCGCGGCCTTTTATGAGCAGCAACACGAGTCAGATCTCGACTCGATCGAGGCGGTATCGATGGACGGATCGAAGGCCTATCGCGTCGCCACCGAGGAACACGTGCCGAACGCCCGTATCTGCTTCGACCCATTCCATGTCATGCAGTGGGTGAACCGGGCGTTGGACCGAGTGTTCGCCGACGCCTCCTCGGCCAACCGCCGCAGAATCGAGCTCTCGAGCGGCAGTTGGCGCAAGGTCCGCATCGCGTTGCGAACCGGCGCCGAACGACTCACCGACCAGCGCCGCGCCCTGGTCGACACCCTCACAGATCAGGATCAGCAGGTCGGGCACGCATGGCGACTGAAAGAGCAAATGCGGGACTTGTTCCGCGTCGTCAAACCCTCACGCGCCAAACGGCATCTACGCACATGGATCGACGACGCCGCACACAGCGGAATCCCCGCATTCACAATGCTCGCCCAACAGATCGACAAGCACTACGACGGAATCATCGCCGCAGTAGAACTCGGCATCTCCAACGGACTCATCGAAGGTATCAACTCAAAAATCCGACTGATCAACGCTCGCGGCTACGGGCACCACTCCGCCGAATCGCTGACCTCGATGATCTACCTGAACCTCGGAGGAATCGACCCCAAACTACCCACACAAAGGTGAGGAGCGCCTCTCACGTTCGACATCACTGACGTTGTTGCGAAGGAGGTCCACAAGTGCGGCGCAGCTCGGGCGGCATCTTCGTCGAACTGCTCCGTGACGTCTCGACCCAGCTGGCACCGGTCACGGCGGTTACCGCGCGCCGGGCGACCGAGTCGCTTCGCCTTCACAAGATCCTCACCGGTCTCCGCGGCGACCCGGCTACTACATCGACGAACTCATCGACGCTGTGACCCGGTTCTCGGAAATGGTCGGTGACCTCGCGGACGTCCTCGCCGAGGTCGATGTCAATCCGCTCATCGTCGGCCGCGCCGGCGCGATCGCTGCAGACGCGCTCGCCGCGTTGCGCCACACCCGGATCCTGGATAGCGTGTCGGTGCACTGCAGCTGAAGTCCCGCGGACCTTACCGCGAGATTCAGATATGACGTGCTGAGCTTTAGCGACGCTGATGCGCCAAGCGCAGACGGCAGGTCGCACGTATCGCTGCTAGCGTCGCCGGGTCGAGACCGGCAACCAGTGAGCGAGTGTCGAGCAGCGTCGACAACCGGGTGAAGAAGTCCCTATCGGTGAGGCCGAACTCGATCAGGATGTCTCCCGGGTCCCCGCCGCCGTAGGGCTGCCACCGCGACGCAAACTTGAGCATAGCGGCCTGCTCGTTGGACAGTCCTTCAATGTTCACAAACACCAATTATCCTCTGCACCACAGACTTTTGGCAGGACTAACGCTACTCATTGCGAAGATCGTCGCACCTGTTCCCGACTCTATCTACGGTCACTAAGCTGATGACGTAGACCATTGCACCGCAGCGCGTACGGCGCTAGCGCACCCTGGCGATGGAACGGCGAGCATATCCGCATCGGCAGCATTGTTGCGTGCCGTTCTTGGTATCTGCGGCGGGTGACAACGTAGTTGATACTTGACCGTCCGATTCGAAAGTCCATCCCCATTTTGGCGGGCTGCGCTCAAGGCGGCGATCGGTGCAGTTTCAATGGTCGTCGTCTGTGTCACGAGTCTAGGCCCGTCGGTCCCGAACGCCGCTCTAGCGCAGAAGAACTAACCACAACCGTACCTCTGATCGTTACTACATTGTTCATCTCGGTCGTTACGGTGTAGACGATTTTCGCCGATTCTTGTTCCTTGCAGGTGACATGACCTTCGCATATGAGGTGTGAGCCTAACGGTGTGGGAGCGGTGAATCGTGAGCTCAGAGAGTGGATCTGGTCAAGTGGGCACCAAGACGTCACCCACCGGCCGACAAATGCCATAGATAGCATCCCTTGAGCAATCACCTCGCGATGACCCGCAAGCTGCGCTGCCGCATCACTGAGGTGAAGCGGATTGTTGTCCCCGGATGCCTGAGCGTACTCAGACAACATGGATCTGGTGACCGGTCCGAAACGTCCTATTGGGACTAGAAAATGGTCGGTCATCGACTGTCCTGCCTACTCTTAATCAGCCAAGTGCATTCAGACGTGGCGACCATGTCGTCGCCGCGTTGGAAGGTGTTTAGAGTGACGAGGTAGGTCATGGCTCCCTTAGAACCAGCATCAATGATTCGGCGATGAACCTGAATCGCGTCGCCCGCGTAGACGAGCGAGCGAAAGTGAAACGCTTGTTCTCCGTGGAGGACCATCGCGGTGTCGAGACCAAGTTCGCGGATGAAGCGAAGACTGTCTCGATTATCGATCTCCAACGTGATCAGGAACGTAGGCGGAGCGGGGATGTCCTTCATCCCGAGCTCCCGAGCGACCGCGACATCGAAATACATCGGGTCGTTTTCACCGATGACGGAAGCGAACTCACCGACAATCTCTCGTGTCACTTGACGATCGAAGCCTTCGAGCTGCCGGCCAATGAAGTGAGTCAGTTCGGTAGACATCTCAATGGATCTTTCCGAGGTAGGCAGCGCGAACATCGGGCGAAGTCCGCAATTCATCAGCTGGCCCGCTGATCGTGATTAGTCCCTGTTCGAGCACATTGGCATGCTGCGCGAGGCCCAAGGCATCGTCAGCCATCTGCTCGATCAAGAAAATTCCGGCGTTCGTCTCGTCTGCGATCAGTTGGATCAGGCGGAAGACTTCCTGCGTCAGCTTGGGGCTGAGGCCGAGCGACGGTTCGTCGAGCAACAGATATTTGGGTGCCGAGGCGACGGCTCGAGTCAGTGCGACCATCTGTTGTTCGCCGCCGGACAGATGGCCGGCCCGCTGGCTCCAGCGATCTCGGATGATGGGGAACGCGTCGAGGAGCGTCTCGACGTGCTGCGTCGATGCCTTGCCGCGTCCCGCAGCCGCGTAGGAGCCCATGCGGATGTTTTCCGCAACGGTCAGCTTCGCGAACAGCCGCCGACCTTCTGGCACCATGACGATACCGGCGCGAGCTCGCTGGGCCGCGGACAGCTTCTGGACGGGTTTGCCGTCGAGGATGATGGACCCAGAACGGCAAGTCAGCAAGCCGCACACGGTTCGCGCCAACGTCGATTTGCCTGCGCCGTTCGACCCGATCACCGCTGAAATACGGCCGGGTGCCAGTTCCACATTGATCGACTCGATCACCGTCGCCCTGCCATAACCGGAACTGACATCTTCAACGATTAGGCTCATCCCTGGCTCCCTTCGGTGAGTGATTCCGCTGGCGGAGAATCGGCCGCCCCGAGGTATACCGCCATCACCGACTCGTCGGATAAGACGTCCGATGCAGTTCCATGGGCGATGACGGTCCCCTGCGCCAAGCACGTCACCTCGTCCGCCACCGTCGAGATCAGATCCATGTGGTGCTCGACAAGAATCATGCCGAGACCATCGGCACGAAGGTCCGTCAACAAGCGCCCCAGCTCCATGACCTCGGTCGAGTTGAGCCCGGCGGCTGGCTCATCCAAGATCAGAACCTTTGGTTGACTTGCGAGCGCTCGAGCAATTTCCAGTGCACGCGCCTTGCCGTATGCCAGGCTCCCGGCGAGGACATAGGCCTCGTCGAGCAGACCCACCCGTCGCAGCAACGCAGTCGCCATCCGCTCGAGTTCGACCTCTCGCCGATACTGAGCGCGTGGCTTCAACGCGGCCCTCCACCACGACAGCTGGCCTGTGTCAGCAAATCCCGCCTTCACATTCTCAAGTGCGGTGGCCGAACTGAAGAGCTGTGGAGTCTGGAACGTTCGGGCAAGTCCCTTCCGCGCGATCTGATCCGGGCGGCGGCCCGCAATATCGACCCCGTCCAGGAGGATCGAGCCGCTGTCGGGACGATATGCCCCACTCACCAAATTCGCTAGCGAAGACTTGCCGGCCCCATTCGGTCCGATCACACCGTGGATGCTTCCCGGTCCTACGCGGAGGTCAACTCTGTTAACTGCCAGCAACCCTCCGAAGTGCTTCGTTGCACCGGCCACTTCCAACAGGGTCCTTGTTTCGGCTTCATCGACGTTGACAGCCAAGAAGCTAGACGGTGACAGCGGCTCAGTGGGCAGTGGGGGTGCCGTGAGTTGGGTGAGGTTTCGGCGCGTCCTCTTGGCCGCGAAGTCCGAGATCGTTCCTACGACTCCGCGCGGGAGTATGAACAGTGCTGCGATGAGAATCAGGCCGATAATTCCAGGTGTGGACAGGTACCACTGGTCACTCAAATATTGACGCTGTAATTCTGTAACCCCGTCCAGCACCTCTGAGCGTTCCAGCCACACGACGATCACGGCGCCGACAGCGGGCCCGATAACGGTGCCGCTGCCTCCGAGGATGACGGCAAGCAAGATGGTGATTGAGAAGAATACGTCAAAAGACTCCGGCTGAAGGTGGGCGAACAGCAGGGCGTAGAAAATGCCGCCGAGACCTCCGAGTGCGCTTGTGATTCCCAGCGCAGCGACTTTCCGCTGAAAGACGTGAACACCTAGATGCGAGGCGAGCATGTCACTCTCGCCGACAGCCCTGAGCGACCGACCCCATGATGACAGGCTCAGGTTCCTATACAACACCAGCGCCACCACGGTTAGTACCAACACCAGCACGAGTACCGAGGCGAACTCGCCACCAAATAGGGGCGGCACGAAGGAAAATCCCAAGACGGTCGCCTCGGGAAGGAGGCCAGTTTGGTGCTGCAGGGTGTTCGGATACCCCGACGCAGCACCGAGTTCTGGCCACTCCACCAGGACTTTGTGAACTAGCACCGCCAGGACCAACGTGATCATCGTGAATTGTGGACCTCGCAGGCGGGCAGTTCCTAGGGCAACGACCACACCGACAACAGCACACACGATCAACGTGATGGGAACGGCTAGCAGAGTCGGCAGTTCACCTTTAAGCGAGAGGTAGCCGAAGACATATGCCCCGACGGCATACATCGCACCCTGTCCTAGCGAGATGAGACCAGCAAACCCCGAAACCAGGTTCAGTCCCACTGCTGCCACGACCATCGCGGCCATCAGGCCTATTAGTTGCATGTGAGGAATTGATGTCCCTTCGCCGCTCAGGCCTGGAGTCAGCGCGAGAAAGCAGACGAGGGCTAGGGCGATGACGAACAGACCGTCTCGACGCTGCGGCGAGACGTCAGACCAGCGTGCGAGTATTTTTGTCGCACCCAGAAAGCGCGTGTTCATTGGGTGTTCCTTCGTGCTCGTGCTCGTCTCGGGACCGAGCTTTGTGTGTCCAATTTGCGGGCTGCTGCTGGGGTCAGAGCTTCACGTCTACTCGCCGTCCCAGCAAACCTTCCGGGCGGAACATCAGAACGGCCAGGACGATTAGAAGTCCGGAGACTTCGCCCCACATGACACCGGCGGATTCGCCGACCGCGGCGGTGACCAGCCCGTAGATCCCGCCGCCGAGGAGCGGTCCCCAGAGAGAGGTGAGACCGCCGATGATGCCCGCCGCGAATGCGCCCACAAGCAGGGGCTCGCCTAGTTGCGGCGAGACGCCGACTTCGGCCGCCCACAGGACGCCTGCCAGAGCCACCACCGACATGGCTAGGCCGTAGGCAATCATTCCGATCCGCTTGGACGAGATGCCCATGAGTGATGCCGCTTCGGCGTCTTCTGACACGGCTCGCATGCGGGTGCCCAGCCCGGTCATTCGTGTCACCATCACCAACGCAATAGTGACAAGGACCGCTGTCACGGCGATGAGGCCTTGTTGGGACGGAAGGCGGACCCCCAGGAACTCGACGACTTCGTCCATTCCACCGTAGTTGAGCGGCTGGCGCAGCACACCTTCGCCGTTGGTGGTCATATTGATGATGATGAAAGAGAGACCTACGGTCGACAGGAGCCACCGCGTGTCGTTGTGCCCGGAACTGAAGGGCAGCACAATCAATCGATAAGTCCATGCCCCCAGTACACCGACAACAGCGATCACAAAAACGATCTTCCCCGCGGACGGGAGCCAGCCCCATGAACTGATTGCCAGCGCGAGGAACGCGGCGACAACCATGAATTCGCCGAGTGCGAAGTTCAAGGTGTTAGTGGTCAGGAAGGTGAGGACGAAGCCTTGGGCAACAAGGGCAAACAAACCGCCCGCGGCCAGTCCCGATACTACGATCTCCACGAGATTCCGATCCCTCAGCAGCCGCGCGTGGTGCAGTCAGCGACTGTGCCATCTGTGACGATGTTGCCCTCCGGCGTGTCGTCGAATCCCATCACATGCCATTTGGAGATGTCGGCATCGTAGAATTCGCCGTCCCCCGGCGCAAAGGGAGTGTCATAGGTTGATCCCTCTACTTCCACGGTATGGGCCGATTCGATCGCGTCTCGGACCGCCTCGCGATCGGCGCCGCCGGCCTTCAGCCCTTGGCCGTAAGCGTCCAACGCCGAAAACACGTTGTACACAACGGTAGGCAGCTGGGGCTCTTCACCATAGGCCGACCTGTAGGCGTCGAGCACCTTCCTGAAGTTCGGGCTGTTCAAGTCTTCACGTTCAACGAACTTCAAGCCTTCCCACTCGTCAGGCTTGGACAGCTCCCGGTAGTTCGCGAGAACGTTGCTGGTGGTCGTCTTGCGCGGCGGGTCGAAGCCCACGACCTTCATATCGCGGGTAACGGTGGCGATGTCGGACCCAGATGTGAAGTTGAAGAACACCGAGTTCACGCCAGCATCACGGAGCCGTTTCGCTCCCGCGGTGAAGTCTGTGGCCCCGGGCTGCATCGACTCTCCCACCACCTCCACGCCGAGCTCTTTGCCCAGTTCTTGATACTGGGCCACTGCGGCCTGCCCGAAAGCGTCTGCGGCATAGGCGATACCGACCACGGGCTTTTTCCCATCGACATCAGAGAAGACCACCTGGCTGTTGACATCATTGAGCACTGGTCCGGCCCACTGCGTTCTGAACGCAAAATTCTTATCGCCGGCGGTCGGGACCAGGTCTGCATTGCTTGCTGACACTAAGAGGTACGGACGTTGGGAGCGGGCGATCACCTCAGCGATTTGCAGAGCTGGAGCCGACGTCGGAGGACCGAAAATGGCGTCGACATCGTCTTCATTCAGAAGCTTCTGCACGGCGCGCGAGGCGCCTTCCGGTGAACCGGCGTCGTCGGCGTAGACGAAGTCGAGTTCGAGACCGTAACGCTCCTCGATTATCGGCGTAGCAAGCTCGATCCCGCGCTGAGTGTCTTGGTAGAACTGCGGGGCCGGCCCCGTCTTCGGGCCGATGACGCCGATCGTGGCATCGCTGTCGGCCGAGGACGACGACTCCGAGCCCGAGCTGCCGCAGGCGCTCGCGATAAGCATGGTGGCCAGGGTTGGCACCATCCATCGTGTGTGCATATTGCTACTCCCTTAGCCGTCGACGCACTTGGGCGCCGCACAGTGTGTGATGCCGCTCACTCCGCGACCATGAAAACCTATAATCGTGATTCATCATTGTCAATAGACGGGAATCCCCAACCGCCGAAGAGCCGTACGGGTACGCAAACCAGGCCTGGTCGCACCAGAAATCCGGAGCGCGACCAGGCCGACAGATCCCCTTATCGGGGTGCTGGCAGGAAGAGCGCGCGCTCTATGAAGGCGCGATAGCCCTTCAGCACAGCAGCACGTGACTCACCGATGGGTCCCATGCTGGAGAGATACACCTTTGCGTAGTAGCTGCGCGCGGCGAGCAGCGCGATGGCTATCCCTTCCAGCTCGTCAGGCTCATAGCCTACGATTTCGCCTCGTTCGACCGCTCGATTCAGCGTTCTCACGTAGCCGTTGACCACTCTGTCGAAGTAGGCGGCATTTCCAGCTGGGGCCTGAACGTTCGCTTCGTCCACGACACGAGCGAACCAAGGATGGTCTGCCACGAAATCGAGGAACGCCTGCATCCTCTGCATCTCCCGAACCAGACCGACCGAGTCCTTGTCCACATGCTCCTGGATGAAGTTAAGCATTCGTTCGGCATAGGTCGGCAGAACGACGTCGAACAAGTCTTGCCGCGTCGCGAAGTATCGATAGAAGGTCCCTTGAGAAATACCTACGTCTTCGACGATGCGAGCCACCGACGCCTCGGAATAGCCACGATCTCCGATGATCCGTGCTGTGCTCTCGATGATCCGTTGACGCATTGCCGAGATCCGTTCGGGATTCCGCTTATAGGGTCCTCGTGCCACGCTCGGGTCCTCTCATCGGCAGCACCACAATGCGTACCGTGTAGTGGTTCACTTCCCTACCTGCACGACCACTTTTCCGGTGATCGCACGACGATCAAGCATGTCAAGTCCGTCGGCGGCCTGATCCAGTGGTACCACGGACGTGATACTAGGCCTCAGAGTCCCGGCCACGCACCAGTCGAGGAGCTGGGCCATGAGCGTTCCCAGACGCTCCGGCCGGACCTTCAAGTATTCACCGAGAGCGGATCCAATCACCTTCGCTTGCTTCACCAGAACCACATTGTTAGGTAGCGGGCCTACGCCTGCCGCGAATCCGACCAGCACATATCGCCCCTCCAGGCCCAGAGCACGAGCAGCCGGATCGGCATACGGACCGCTCACCGGATCGACGACGACATCTGCCCCGCCTTCTCCAACAGCTTCGGCGAACAGGCGCCGAAGCTCTCGGCGATCGGGCGCGTCGTCGCCGGTGCCCGAATATGCCAATCCACGGACCGCCCCGCCCGCCAGAGCAGCCTCGACCTTCTCGTCCGTCGAACACGCGGCCACGACCTCAGCCCCCAACTGTGTAGCGATCTGCACGGTCGCGAGCCCGATCCCCGCGCCGGCGCCGGTGACGAGCACACGCTGACCCGAAGTCAGGTGCGCCCGGTCCTGCAAGGCATGAAGCGCGCTTGCATACGCGATGGGCAGGACAGACGCTTCTTCGAACGAGACCTCGCTGGGGATACCGATCAGGCCCGCCGCCGGCAGGACGATCTGCTCGCGCAATCCCCCCGAGCCCGTGATTGCGACGACTCGATCACCAACGGCCAGATCACGTACGCCGTCTCCCAATGCCTCGACGACCCCAGCGACCTCGCCGCCGGGTGAATAGGGGCGAGCCACCTTGTCTTGATAGAGGTCGCGCATCATGAGCAGATCGGTCGCGTTGAGCCCGACGGCGCGAACCGAGACGCGCACCTCGCCCGGTCCGGGCAGCGGCTCGGGCAGATCGAGCCATTGCAGAGTCTCTGGGCCGCCGGGCAGGAGTGATACCAGGGCGCGCATTCTCAGCCCTGCCGCTCTGACGGTGACATAGCCGTCGGAACGCTCGGCCAATCCACCGGGCGAGGCCATAAACCGGAGTCGGACATCGAAACTGCCTCGTCCCGGGAGAGCACTTCAGCCGAGGCCTCCGCAGTCGACTTTGCACGCTGCCGCTGAAGCTCGAGCCGTCCGATCTGGTTCCGATGGACCTCGTCAGGGCCGTCCAGAAGTCTCATCGACCGCGAATTGGCGAGCATCGAGCTCAGCAGAAAGTCATTCGTCAGGCCAGCACCGCCGAAAGCCTGGATGGCCCAGTCCACGACCTGCTGCGCGAGCGCGGGCGCGGCAACCTTGATCATCGCGATCTCTTGGCGCGCCTCGGAGTTTCCGACGGTGTCCATCATCCAGGAAGCCTTCATGGTCAGCAGCCGGGCCTGTTCGATGCGGATTCGAGCTTCAGCAATCCGCTCGAGCGTCACGGTCTGTTCTGAGATCATGCGGCCGAAGGTGCTCCGACTATCGACACGTTGGCACATGCGCTCGAGAGCTCGTTCGCTCAGGCCGATCAGACGCATGCAGTGGTGCATGCGACCGGGCCCCAGCCGACCCTGCGCGATTTCGAACCCCCGCCCCTCTCCCAGTAAGATGTTCTCGGTCGGAACACGGACGTCGTCGAACCAGACCTCACACGCGCGGTCAAGGTACGAGCCGAGCACAGGCAGCGCCCGAGCAACGTGCACGCCAGGTGCATTGCGAGGTATGAGGATCATGCTCTGCTGCCGGTGACGTTCCGCATCAGGGCTCGTCCTGCCCATGAAGATCATGACTTCGCAGTTCGGATGGGTCGCACCACTCGTGTACCACTTCCGCCCATTGACGACGTAGTCGTCTCCGTCACGGACGATGGAACTTGAAATGGCCGTCGCGTCGGACGACGCCACGTCCGGTTCCGTCATTGCGAAGGCTGAACGGATTTTTCCTTCCAGCAACGGTGACAACCACCGCGCTTTCTGTTCGTGAGTGCCGTACTTGTGCAGGACCTCCATATTTCCCGAATCTGGGGCCGAACAATTGAACACCTCCGCTCCGAACAAGACTCGCCCCATAATCTCCGCGAGCGGCGCATACTCCATGTTCGTCAATCCCTGCCCATCGGGGGTCGCGGGCATGAATAGGTTCCACAATCCGACACTCTTGGCCTCTTCTCGCAGGCCAAGGAGTGTCGGGTAGAGGGCCCAAGGCCCCAACCGCTCGATCTCTTGATGCACTGCCCGTTCAGCCGGATACACGTGCTGGTCCATGAATGCGCTTAACCGCTGCTGAAGCGCTCGACTGCGATCGGTGTGTCGCAGATCGATATCCGTCTCTGGAGAGCGTGTCACGGTGGTGCCTGGGGATCTCAAAATATGTCTCCTCGACTCAGCGGGCTCTGATGCGTACTAAAAGGTTCTGATGCATACTAGATCAAAAGATGAACTGGTGAATCACCGTTACTGTTCTAGATCGAAACGGAGAATCCTTCCCATGTCGGCACAATTGCCCCTCGCCCGTGTCCGAGTACTGGACTTTTCGACCCTGGTGCCCGGACCGCTGGCCAGTCTGCTCCTGTCCGACGCGGGCGCCGATGTTCTCAAGGTGGAACGCCCCGGCGTCGGGGACGAGATGCGCATCTTCGAACCCTGTGACTTCGAAACCCTGAATCGCGGCAAGCGCAGCATCGCGATAGATCTGAAGGCTCCTTCAGCAACAGCTGCGCTCGAGCCGTTGATCGCGCAGGCCGACGTTTTGATCGAGCAGTTCCGCCCCGGAGTGATGGACCGACTGGGCCTTGGCTACGAACGCGCCCGCTCACTCAACCCGCGCATCGTCTATTGCTCGATCACCGGATACGGACAGAACGGCCCGCTCGCATCCAGGGCCGGGCACGATCTGAACTATCTGGTCGACGCCGGCCTGCTCGCTTCGGCACGACGTTCACAGTCACAGGGCGTCCCCCATCTTCCGCCGACACTGATCGCGGACATCGGAGGCGGGACGTATCCGGCTGTCGTCAACATCCTCCTGGCGCTCCGCTCGGTCGAGCAGACCGGGCAGGGGAGCCATCTTGATATCGCCATGACCGAGAATGTGTTCTTCTGGCACTGGTGGACTCGGACCCAGGTGGACGTCTCCGGAAAGTCGAGCGATCCAGGCACCGCCCATCCGGCCGGCGGCTCTCCCCGTTACGGGCTTTACGCGGCGGCCGACGGCGCAGTGGTGGCGGTGGCCGCCCTCGAGGAACGTTTCTGGCTCCGCCTGTGCGACATGCTCGCCATCCCTGCCGAGCTCAGGCCGGAGGACGCCGACGGGACGACCGTCCAGACGCACCTCGCAGAGCGGTTCTCACAACACGACGGTGCCCATTGGCGATCCCTCTTCGACGGTGTTGACGTGTGTGTCTCAGTCATGACCACACCGGAAGTCGCCTTCGCCCACCCGCACTGGGCGGCTCGAAAGACGTTCGAGGAGACCGCAGGTACGGCTGGTCATCGTTTTGCGGCGATCCCCAGTCCCCTCCATCAGGGGTTTCGACGCACCGACGAACGATCGGCTCCGGGGCTCGGAGCATCTGATCCAGACTTCAGGGTTTCGGACCCCAGCCAGCTGGACCGCGCCGACGGCGGGAACGAGCTGTGACCTCAAAGCAGGCTGAGGGTGAGGTGCGCCTATCAGTCACCGGCCCTATTGCCACCCTCACGATCGATCGGCAAGAGGCACGCAATGCCCTGAACCTCAGTATGTGGCTCGCGATCCCTGGCCTGATCGCGCAAGCCGAGGCGCACCCCGAGGTGGTTGCCTTGGTCATTCGCGGAGCCGGGAACGAAGCTTTTGCAGCTGGAGCAGACATCTCCGACCTACGATCAGCACTCGGGGATCCGCTGGCTGGGCGGGGGTACATCGATGCCGTCGCGTCGGCGGAGTCGAGTATCGCGCGCTGCCGACGAGTGACGATCGCGGGTATCAACGGCTTTTGCATCGGTGGAGGGCTTGAGATCGCCATGGCCTGCGATCTGCGCTTTGCCACCGACACCTCCACATTCGCCACGCCGCCCACGAGCCTCGGCGTCGCGTACAGCGTAGATTCCACGCGTCGGCTGATCGAGCTCGTCGGAGTCGGCGCGGCCCGGGACCTGCTCTTCACGGCTCGCCGAATCGACGCGTCGACCGCACACCGCCTGGGGCTGATCGACAGGGTGTTGGCGGCGACCACCTTGGACGAGGAGATCGTCGAGTACACGAGCCAGCTGGCCAAGCAGTCGCAGTACGCGATACGGCTGACAAAGCTGGTGATCTCACAGGCACTGGACCGTCCGGTCGAGTCCGCTGCGCTTCGGCAGCTGCGGGTTGACTCGTTCTCCGGCTCTGATCTGCGAGAGGGGATTTCCGCATTCGGTGAGCGCCGACGGGCTACGTTCACCAGCCGGCTGCTCAGCTGACCACTTCAGACCTGGGTTCGACGCAATTTGTGGGTTCTAGAGGTTCTGCGGAGCTGAAGGAGCAGGTCATTGAGCTGCATGGGGCGGAAGTCGAAATATCCCTAAAGACGCGAATATTCGATTCATCTGCACTGGCCTGGACTCTGCTCGTATGGTCTAGAGCTGTACGTGAAGACGACGAAGCGGGAGAACAAGACCGCCACGTGCGGTACCTGCACCTGGCCCACAACGAGTGGGACCCGGCCAGGGAGCGGGCGGTGCTCAGGGTGCTGCTGTTCACGTTCGGCCGCGAGGACAAGCTCGGACGGTCCCAGCGTGGCCGCCGGGACGTGACCGCCACCGAACGGGTGCTGTTCGCCCTGGTCGCCAACCGGGCGCTGGCACCGTCGTTCAAACTCGCCGCCGCGGACTGGAGCAGCCACGACGTGCACATCGACGGGCTGGCCGAGAGCGGCGAACAGCCCTGTTACCGGTCGATGGACTGGCTGCACGAGGTAACCGACGACCTGGAGAAGCAGGTCTTCGACAAGGTCGCCACCTGTTGAACCTCGATGTGACCCTGCGTTTCTTCGACACCAACCAGCACCTACTTCGAGCTGGAGGAGGCCGACGAGCCCGTCGCCCGTAACGACGCCGGCCGCCGACTGGGCGACGGCCCCGAGCGCGGTGACGCGAAGCAGACCGGGTTCCGCACCTACGGCAAGTCCAAGGACTCCCGCGACGACCTGCCGCAGATCGTCATCGGCATGGCCGTCACCCTGGACGGCATCCCGGTGCGCTGCTGGTGCTAGCCGGGCAACGCCTCGGATCAGACGGTGATGCGCAGGTCAAGGACGAGATGCGGGACTGGACCCTGGCCACGATCGTGTGGGTGACCGACCGCGGCTTCTCCAGCGAGGAGAACAGCCACTACCTGCGGCAGGGCGACCACGCCTACATCCTCGGGGAAAGCTCCGCTCCGGATCAGCGGGTGAAGGCCGCCCCGTCCCGCCCGGGCCGCTACCAGGACGTCGCCGAGAACATGCGCGTCGAGGAAGCACGGATCAGCGACACCGATCGGTTCGTGATCTGCCACAACCTCGAATCGGCGGTGCGCGACAAGCACATGCGCACCCAACTCGTCACCCACCTGCAGGAGTTGATCGCCGACACCGACACGCTCAGCGACTTCAAGCGGGGCGAGGTGCGCGGGAAGATCGCCGACAAGCTCGGACCGAACCGCCACCTGCGCACCACCGGCGCCGGCAAGCTCCGCATCGACCACGCCAGGATCAAGGCGGAGGAGAACCTCGACGGAAAATACCTCCTACGCTGATCGGACCCCAAGCCCAAGCGTCGAGGACATCGCCCTGGGCTACAAGCAGCTGATGGAAGTCGAGCGCAGCTGGCGGACATGAAGCAGATCCTCGACCTGCGGCCCATCTACCACCGGCGCGAGGAACGCATCCGCGCCCACGACATCCTGTGCTGGCTCGCCCCTCCTACTCATCCGCATCATCGAGACGGTCAGGGCGTCGCGGATGCGACCCGGTCGACGAACGCCGACTGGTCAATTGCCGGCACGTTCTGCCAGGTGTCTACCGAGCTTCGCGAGTTGCGGCATCGACGAGATCATCTGGCTCGCGTGCGGCGACGCTGAGGTACCGTTCTCGATCCGCGCTCGAATGCCGTGCATGATGGCGTAGAGCCGAAAGGCGTTGAACGCCAGGTAGAGGTCCAGGTCATCGATGCCTTCACGCGCCGTCCGCTCACAGTACTTCGCCACGTACTCAGCCTCTGTGGGTATCCCCAGCTCTGCGAGCTGATCGACCGAACGGGCACCCAACCCACCGGCGAGGTCGCTCGGCAGATGATACATCAACGCGTTGTAGCCGAAGTCAGCGAGCGGATCACCCAAGGTGGCAAGCTCCCAATCGAGAACCGCAACGACCCGAGGCTCCGTGGGATGGAAGATGAAGTTGTCGCACTTGATGTCTCCGTGCGTGATTGAGACACGCTCATCGGTAGGCAATCTCTCGCGGAGCCAGCCCTGCAACCAGTCGATGTCTGTGTCGCGCTCACCAGACCCTGACTCGTACTGCCGGGACCATCGGTTCAGCTGACGACGCAGATATCCCCCTTTGCGCCCAAAGTCGCTCAGCCCGACGGCATCAGCGTCCACAGAATGCAATGTGGCCACGACTCGATTCATGTCGTCGAACATCATGGTTCGGTCACCAGGGTCAAGCGCGGGCATGCTGCTGTCCCAGAAGATCCGTCCTTCCACGTGACCCATCACATAGAACGCCGTGCCAATGACGGCTTCATCCTGAGACTCGGCCAGGATCTTCGGGACCGGAAAACCGGCGCCGTTCAGCGCCATCATGACCCGTGCCTCCCGGTCAACGGCATGAGCCCCCGGCAGCAGCTCACCTGGCGGCTTACGCCGCAGGACGTAGTCAGCATCGGGTGTACTCAGCAGATAAGTCGGATTTGACTGGCCCCCACGGAACTGCGTCACCTTCAGGGGGCCCGCGAAGCCACTCACGTTCGACTGGAGCCACTGGGTCAATCGAGACTCATCGAACCGATGCTGTTTACGCACCTCCCCTGTTCCAGAGTTCAGCTGCTGGCGATCTGCGTCGGACGCGGCAGTACTCATCGGCTGTCATCCGAGGTACGCAGGCCGCCCATAGTGCTCAAAACTCAACTCGGCACAGGGCCGCAGGTAGACCGGGTGTCTCGACGCGCGCTTTGAACACGCCGGCTCCGCGGTCGGTGTCGAGACCTTCGGAACCGGAAACAATGTAGACATCGCGGAGATCATCGCCGCCAAAAGTCAAGCTCGTCACCATCGGGACGTCGATCTGAATCGACGCGACACGCTCTCCATCTTGGTTGAAGCAGCCGACCTGACCGCTGTGCGGCAGAGCGACCCACACATTTCCTGCGGCGTCAACGGCGAGTCCGTCAGGTTGTTCGCCGTCCCCCGCCGTCACGAAGGATCGCTTGGGACCAAGCCCGCCTCGGTCGTCCACGTCATACACGTTGACGGTCGAACGCAGGGTATCGGCGTGATAAAGAAGCGAGCCGTCCGGCGAAAATCCGAGCCCATTCGTGAGCAGAACATCTTCTGCCACAATACGTGCCGAACCATCGAGATCGATGCAAAAGAGCTGACCTGGCTTATCGACATCCCGTGATTCTGAAGCAACGAAGGCCAGCGAACCCACATACAGGCGACCGTGGGTATCCACCGTCAAGTCGTTGTATCCGACGACACCGTTGGACGGATCATTCTCACGCAACACATGAGTTGCTGTGTCATCGCTGCTGACAAGCCCCTTGACCGCCACGTTCCGGCCGCTGATCACGAGCCCGCCACTGGCGTGCAGGGCCATTCCGCCGATCCCGCGCCTGTGCTCGATCACCGTCTCGGTCGAGCCTGAGTCCGTGAAGCGAAGGACGCCCCCGGCGATGGCGTCGGCCGCGAGCAGACCCTCTGGCGTCCAGAGCGGTCCTTCCAGAAGGCCGTGGCCCGTAGAGATCTGTTCAGCTTGAATAGTTTTCATGACGTTCCGATCAGTGCTTGGTTGGAGGCTTGTTGGCAACATCGGTCTGGTCACGCAGTACGCGTTTCAAGGTCTTGCCGGTGGGGCCGCGAGGTAGGTCATCGACAACTGCGATCCACACGGGGACCTTGTAGGAGGCGAGACGGGAGCTGCAGTAGTCCTTCAGAACCTCGCCATCTGCTACTTCACCACTTCGAAGAACCACGTAGCCCACCGGGATCTCCCCGAATCGCTCATCGGGAATTCCGATCACCGCGGCCTCTGCCACCACCTCGTGATCCGTCAGCACTGATTCGATCTCGGCGGGGTAGATGTTCGCACCACCGCTAATAATCATGTCCTTGATCCGTCCGGAGATGTAGATGTTCCCGTCCTCATCGCGACGACCGAGATCTCCGGAGTGCACCCAGCCGTCGATGATGGTTTCCTTCGTGGCTTCGGGCCGGTTGAAGTACTCGATCATGTTGCTGGGGCTGCGGAAGGTGATCTCACCGACTTCGTCGATCGCGACCTCGGATCCGTGTGCGTCGAGGATGCGGATCTCGCTGTCCCCGATCGGGGGGCCGACTGAGTCGGGAACCGGCGAAGACCCGGGTGGGAATCCTGTCAGCGGGGTGCCCTCCGTCATTCCCCAAGCGTTGTAGATCGTCTTACCGGTAGCGGCACGCATACGCTCCACCAGGCTCCACGGCAGACTCGCTGCCGACGAGACACATGCCCGCAGGCTAGCCAAGGACCCGACGCGATCGGACGGATTCGATTCGATCCATTCGCACACCATGACGTACATCGTCGGCACCCACATGATGACCGTGGCCTTGTAGCGGTCAATCGCCTGGATCGCCTCTGACGGGTGGAAACGCTCTTGCAGGACAACTGTCGCGCCGATGGCGATGTGCCCCATCGCGGCGATCGTCGAGTGCATGATGAACGCGAGCGACCCGTTGATGAGGATCGTGTCGTCCACCGTGGAGCCGACCCAGGTGGTCGTTCGGCTAAGCGTGGCCGCGACTCCCAAATGCGGAAGCACCGCACCTTTCGGGTGGCCGGTAGTGCCAGAGGTGTAATGGATCAGAGCAGGGTGCATGTCGTCCAAATCGACGACCTGGGGCCAACTGCTCCTCTCATCCTCGTCCCATGACCGAGCCTCAGGGTCAACCAGCACGTCGACCGGGATCGTTAGGCCATCTGGAACCTGAGGCAGGCTCTTGTCGTCGACGATGACCAGTACCGGAGCACAATCATCGAGGATGAAGGCGACCTCCGATTCTGACAAGGCTGGGTTGAGGGGAACCAGGGTTGCACCCCGTGCCAGACAGGCACAGTAGATCGCCAGCCACTCCGGACGGTTCGCGGCCAACAGCGCCACCCGATCGCCGACACCGACATCAGCTGCATCCAGCTCTGCAACCGCCTCTGAAACCAGAGTTCTGAAGGCACTGGCCGTCACACCACGATCTCGGAAGTAGATGATCGGACGATCACCAACGGCCGTCTCAAGCCCCACCATGAATTCAACGACGTTCATCCTCTAGCCCCTCTAGCCGTGCATCGTGAGGCCACCGGACACGCTGATGACCTGGCCCGTAATGAATGAAGCATCGTCGGTCGCAAGGAATACTGCTATCCCAGCGACGTCTTCAGGCTCACCCATTCGACGCATGGGCACCGCCTTGGTCATCCGCTCGAGAACGTGCTTGGCACTCGCATCGTCGCCATCGAGGGCTTCGGCCATCATTCTGGTCCGCGTAGGACCGGGCGCCACCACGTTCAGCGTGATCCCGTACCGCGCGACCTCCCTGGCGGCCGACTTCGTCAAGGCGATCATGCCTGCCTTACACGCCGAGTAGACGGCTTGCCCGGTGGATCCGACGCGTCCGGCATCCGACGAGATCGTGACGACACGGCCCCGGCCACGCTCGACCATCTTGGCGAGCACGGCGTGTGTCACATTGATCGGGCCCTTCAGGTTGATGTCGATGATCAGGTCACGATGGGCTTCATCATTGTCGAGGAATGGTTTCAGAGAGTCCCATCCAGCGTTGTTGACCAGGATGTCGATCGGGCCCAGGGCTGCCTCAATGGCATTGACGCCACTGATGACCGCAGAGTTGTTGCTGATGTCGGCCGCCACGATCGCAGTGGTCACACCAGATGCCTCCAGCTCGGCAGCAATCGCCCGCGCCGACGCTTCATCGCGATCGATGATGCCGACTGACGCTCCGGACTCGGCCAGCCGTCTCACGATGGCTGCCCCGATTCCATTGCCCCCGCCCGTCACCAACGCCACCTTGTCCTTCAGCTGTCGAGTCATGCCAGCTCCCTTTGGATGAGCATCTTCAAGACTTCGCTGGACCCTTCGTAGATCTGCAAAATCCGCTGGTCCCGGTAGAGCTTCTCCACCATTCCGCCGCCAGCGAATCCGGCGCCACCGAAGATCTGCACAGCATCGCTGCATACAGACTCGGCCATCTCGGAGGCGAAAAGCTTGGCCATGGCCGATTCCCGTACCGAACGCACACCAGACTCCTTCAGAGCTGCCGCCCTCAGATACATCTGTCGTGCGACCTCGATGCTGGTTGCCATCTCGGCGAGCTTGAAGCCAATCGCCTGGTGCTGGAAGATCGGTTTGCCGAAAGTCGCCCTTTCCTTGGCGTATTCGAGTGCTAGGTCGAACGCTCGCTGCGCGACGCCGACGCTTTGCGCCGCGACTCCGATTCGGCTGGTATCCAAGCCGTCAAGGATGTTGCGATAACCCGTCCCCACCTCTCCCAGAACGTGATCATCGGTGAGTTCGAGGTCATCAAGGGAGATTTGGCAGATATCCATGACGCGGTGACCCATTTTCGGCTCGCGCCTGATCACGTTGTATCCCGGCATGTCGGGCCGGACAAGGAATAGCGTCAATCCGCGGACCCCTGCATCTGGATCGGTCGTCGCTAGCAAGATTCCTGCTCCCGAGGTCGCCCCGCCAGTGATCCAAACCTTTTCCCCATTGATGACCCAGCCGCCGTCTCGCCTAGTCGCCTTGGTGCGAATCTGGGAAAGATCTGAGCCAGCATGCGCTTCGCTCAGTAGCAGAGATATGTAGTACTCCCCTGCGACGGCCGGCTTGAGAAACTGCTCCTGCTGCCAAGGAGTACCAAGCTCGGCCAGCTTCGATCCGAACGGAAAGTTAGTCCCGCCAACCTGGTTGGCGATGGCGCAATCACCCTGGGCGAGCTCTTCGATCATGAGTGCCCATGCCGTCACTCCTGCTCCGGCGCCACCGAAGTCTGGATCGACAGCGAGGCCAAAGAACCCCTGCTCTCCCAGTCCCCGCCAGACCTTTTCGGGTACCTCACCCTCGCTCTCCCACTGCTGAATATGCGGCGAGATTTCGCGCGCCACATAGCTGCGCGTCACATCCCGTACCGAAAGCTGGAGATCCGTCAGCATGTGCACCTACTCACTTGAGGCATTATTCACCGTCGTTCGGCTCGTCAATTTGTATAATGGTGAATCACTATTGTCAAGATTAACGAAATGTCGTACGTTCTCATGAGCAAGGGGGCTCGCAACGAACGGCACCCCGCCTCTACAAGACACAAAGGACAAAACGGCATGCAGCCTCCCGTCTACTCGGCGCTTCAGATCTCTGTGTCGGAGCATGTCGCCACGGTCACGCTGCTCAACTCCGGTTCGAATCCATCGATGGGCGTGGCGCACTTCGAAGAGTTGCCTTTGGCATTTGCCTGGCTGGAAGACGACGATGATGTACGCGCGATCATCGTCCGTGGGGGTGAGGGCAACTTCTCATTCGGGCTCGACCTGGTCGACATGCATCCCTTGCTTGACCTAGCCAGGCCGGGAGCAAGCGCTAGCGAACGTCAGGCGTTCTTGCGTTCCATCATCGAACTCCAAACGGCATTTTCCAGCGTTGCCAGTATCAGCAAGCCGGTCATTGCCGCCGTGGACGGCTGGTGCATCGGCGCTGGAGTGGATCTAATCTCATCTGTCGATGTCAGGCTCGCAACGCAGAGCGCCAAGTTCAGCATCAGAGAGACCCGTATGGCCATGGTCGCCGACCTCGGCAGCCTTCAACGTCTTGTCGGGATCATCGGCGACGGGCACCTTCGCGACCTGGCGCTAACAGGACGGGACATCGCGGCCGATGAGGCGCAACAGATCGGCCTGATCAACCGCGCCTTCACCGACAGCGAAGCTCTGTATACGGCCGCAGCGCAACTCGCTCAACAGATGGCGAGGAACTCCCCTCTTGTGCTTTCTGGCATCAAGGAGGTGCTCGGCAATGAACGAGAGAGCCGCGTGAGAGCTGGACTCAGGTTCGTGGCCGCATGGAACGCGGCCTTCATGGCGAGCCAAGATCTCCTTGAGGCACGTAACGCATTCCTGGAACGTCGAACAGCAAATTTCACCGGTCACTGATCCTCGGCATGGCCGCTGCGGTCGACTTCGGAGAGTAGCTCTATCGCGTCTGACAGCCACGTCATCCAGTACGTCTCGAGCCCGACGCCGGCAAGCAAGATCAAATGTTGAATTTGTGCACTCGCGTCCGGGTGAGGATCGCTGAAGTCACGTTCGGCAATCTCCAGGTACTCCGCTCGTCGCTCCTCGTGAGCCTCGCGATGCAACCGCATCTGCTCCACGAGTGGTCCTGCCCCAACTACTGAGGCGGCTCGTAGTCGCACAAGCAGTGCATCCCGGCTCCGTTCGGGCTCCTCATACTGCCCGAGCCACGCGACCAGTGCCGAGCGCCCGGCCAGCCGCACCTCGTACAGCTTGCGCTTGCCTCGCGAAGGCGGTTGCGGAAGCGATTCGATGAGCCCTTCGCGTTCCAGCGTTGCCAGTTCGCGATAGATGCTCTGGTGGGTGGCCGACCAGAAGTAGCCGATTGATCTGTCAAAGCGCCGCGCCAGATCGAACCCCGACGACGGCCGCTCAAGCAGAGCGGTGAGTATGGCGTGACGCAGCGACATATGCCCTCTCCAAGATCGGCGCGAACCCGACGGCTGAAAGCACGGTACCCGCAATCGTTTGACCCGCCGCACACGCTCGGTGCACCGCGGCCCCACAATGGGGCCGACGGCGCGCCCGGCGAGAACGGCGATCAGATTGCAGCGGCGAGAGTAACTCCCTGATGTATGGCTCGCTTAGCGTCCAGCTCTGACGCCACATCGGCACCACCTATCAGATGGGCCGTGACGCCGGCTGCATTCAGATCGGCGAGCAGACCTCGTTGTGACTCCTGACCTGCGCAGACGATCACGTTGTCCACCTCCAACGTCACCGGTTCTCCGTCGACCACCAGGTGGATTCCCGAGTCGTCCACGCGAACGTACGCCACACCGGACATGGTCTTGACGCCCCGAGCGGCCAGTTCAGCGCGATGGATCCACCCAGTTGTGACGCCGAGACCGGCACCGACTTTCGAGGCCTTCCGCTGCAGCAGATAGACCTGCCGCTCAGAGCTGTGAGGGTGCGCAGGCACCGCACCACCGGACGCCTCGAAGGTCGGATCAACACCCCAGTGCTCGTAAAACTTTGCCACATCGAGGCTTGCGGATGTTCCCTCTTGAGTGACGAACTCGGCTACATCGAAGCCAATACCTCCGGCACCGACGATGGCGACTCGGGTACCCAGAGATACCTCCTCGCGCAAGACCTGCAGGTAGGTCACGACCTTCGGATGGTCTGCACCATCGAGCTCAAGGGCCCGGGGAACGATTCCCGTAGCCAGGACCACCTCGTCGAAGTCCCCCTCGATCAGTTCTTGCGCGTCGATCCATGAGCCGAGTCGTAGGTCGACTCCCGCCCGCGGCAGCTCGGCACGGAAGTACCGGAGCGTCTCGTTGAACTCCTCCTTTCCAGGAATGCGACGGGCGATGTCGAACTGACCGCCGACCGTAGAGGCAGCGTCATAGAGCACAACCCGGTGACCCTTCTGTGCTGCGGCCAAAGCGAACGCCATCCCAGCCGGTCCGGCACCGACGACGGCGATGTCCTTCGTCTTGCGTGTGGGCGCAAGATCAATCATCGTCTCGTTGCACGCACGAGGGTTGACGAGGCAGGATGTGATCTTTCCGCTCAGCGTGTGGTCAATACACGCTTGGTTGCACCCAATGCACGTGTTGATCCGCTCAGCCTGCCCGTCGCGAGCCTTCGCTACGAACTGGGGATCGGCCAGAAACGGACGAGCCATGGAGATCATGTCGGCCGCCCCACGCGCCAGCAGGTCTTCCGCGACGTCAGGCGCGTTGATTCGATTGCTGGCGACCACCGGGATGCCCACCGCAGCCTTGATCTTGGCGGTCGCTGTCGCGAACGCGGCGCGCGGCACCGAGGTCGCAATGGTAGGAACCCGAGCTTCATGCCAGCCGATTCCAGTGTTGAGGATGTCAACACCCGCCAGCTCAAGTTGCTTGGCTAGGTCGATCGTCTCAGCCAGCGTGGAGCCACCCGGAACGAGGTCCAGGATCGAGAGCCGGAACAAGACAAGAAAATCTTGGCCTACGCGTGCCCTGGTACGCCGCACGATCTCGAGTGCGAACCGCGCACGACTCTGAGCGTCGCCACCCCATTCATCGTCCCGTTCGTTTGTGCAGGACGCGAGGAACGTGTTGATGAGGTATCCCTCCGAACCCATGATCTCCACCCCGTCATAGCCGGCCTGACGAGCAAGTTCCGCCGCGTTGACGAAGTCTTCGATCGTGGCTTCGACCTCGGCGGAGTCCAGACCCCGCGGGACGAACGTATTGATCGGGGCGCGCAGCGGACTTGGGGCGACAAGCCGGGCGTGCTTCGCGTACCGACCGTAGTGAAGGATCTGCATGGCGATACGCCCGCCGGCGGCATGGACTGCCTGGGTGATCACTCGATGGGCCGTCACATCGTCCGAATTGGTCATTGCTGCACCGTCATCCCAAGGCCTGCCATCATCGTTCGGCGAGATGCCCCCGGTGACGATGAGCCCTACACCCCCCCGGGCCCTCTCGGCATAAAACTCAGCCATGCGGTCGAAACCGTCGGCCACTTCCTCGAGACCCAAGTGCATCGATCCCATGATCACTCGGTTCGGCAGTGTGATCAAGCCGAGATCGAGGGGCTCTAAGAGTCGGGGATAGTGGGTCATCAAAGATCTCCTGTGTTTGGAGTGAGTAGTTTCGCCTATTATGCACTAAGGAGCATAATGCAGGTTCGCATGCACAGAGACCTCTACGCCGCTCGAATGACCGAGATCGCTCGGCGCATCGCTGACGTTGCGACGCTCTCCCGAGCAATAGATCAGCCCTCACCTGCCACAGCTCCGAACTGGTTTCGCCCTGGATTCAAGAGCCGCGCCACTACGATGCACTCGGTCGACGACGAGCCGGACGTAGATTCCGTTCACGCACAATATGATCGGATGATCGACGCCCTGTCGGAGACAGTTACCGAAGGTCGCCGAGCGCCTCGACGCGGCACGGTCGGACCTGTTGGCGTTCACGGCTTTTCCGAAGCCGATTTGGAAACAGATCTGGAGCAACGATCCACGATCGATTAACCGGCCCTTGGGCGACATGATTCCGTCCGCGGCGTGAGATCCATGGCCGACGGCCGGGTGGGGCGCATGCTGCCGGTGTCGGCTCGATCGGAGAGGGCCAGACGATTGACCGTGCGGACGCGCACCAGCCCGTCGCCTCGCGCGCCGGCACCCGACGTCGACGCCATGGTGATGAGCACTGTAGCCGGGTTAGAGGATCCGTTCGCCCGCATCGGGTTGGCGGTGCTCCGCGGGGCAGGGTTGCGGGTCGGGGAACTGCTCGATCTCGAGGTCGGCAGCGTCGTCGACTACGGTCCGGCCGGGACCTGGCGCCGACATCCAGGCCCTCGAAACCGACGCCCGAGACCGCTGCTGGTCCGACGCGTCGGTCACCAAGGATGACGAGTACACCCCGCACCGATGCCCGAACCTCCGATCCGGGATAGGGGCAATGACGCACACAGTGCCAACCGCACGCCGACGTCGATGGTTACCAAAACCGAGAGAACAACCGGTTGCGCGTTCCTGGTTGGCATGCTGTACTTGTCCCCTGAAATACCCGATGACGAGCTTCTCCGCCATGCCGATCCTCACGGTCGGCGCCCTCGCAACGTCGTGAATAAATCTCCGCTGCGACGGTTCCACGTCCGTCCACAGCAGCATGCATCCTAACCCGGGAGTCATCCATGTCCCTGAAAGCGAAGTTACGCGGCCCCGCGACCTCGATCGACGATCAAGTGGAAAGCTTTGCCACCGACAGAGTTCCAACGAATCAACGATGGCCAATCCCTGCCATCAGCGTCGTCCTCCTCGGTGGCGCAACCGCAATGTTCTGGTTCACCTACGGCGCTCAACACCTGTTCCTGGTGGGATTCCCCCTGATCCTGATACCAATCGGCTATTTCGTCATCGGCGCAGTACTGACGGGCATGTTGACGATGCGCGTAGCATCCCGAGAGGGTTTATCTCCCAACCTACTCAGCCGCGGCCTCGGATTCGGAAGTAGGGGCGCTGCCGTCACGTCATTCATATACGGAATTAACTACGTTTACTACTTCCTCTTCGAAGGCACCATCGTTTCCCACGCAATTGCCATATACTTCGAAATCCCTATCGACTCCTTCAACGGAACCCTCATCTACGCCGCCTTCGGACTTGTCACAATTGCATTTGCCTGGCGCGGCATGCATGCAATGTCCTTCCTGCAAAAATGGGGATTCCCCTTCTTCGTCATCACAGTAGGGTGGGCGGTATACATATTTTCCAGGGATCGCGATCTGGTCGGCATTGGAGATTGGACCGCGACTCAACCTCTCACATTCGCCGCGATGATGAGCGCGCTCAGCCTCGCGAACGGACAGGTCATCTTCCAGGGGCTGATGGCAACCGATTACGGACGGTTCGCATCTCAGCGTATCCGATACCGTGGAACCGCCTCGATCATGATTTTCGAACTCATTCCCATGCTGATCGTCATCGGACTCGGCTGCTTCTTTGGCATCAACCTGTACAGCGAGCTCAGCGGTCCCGACGCCCAGTCGTACGCTCAGGACCCCGGCTACCTATTCGTCAACGTAATTGGGCTGCTGGGCGTTATTCTGGTTGTAGTCACACAGATCCGCGTCAACGTTATGAATCTCTATTCAGGTTCGATTGCTTTGGCTAGCGGATTCGAGGTGGCAGCGAAGATCAAGCCGGGCCGCCCCTGGTGGATGTTCCTCATTTGGGGTGTGGGAGTTCTGTTCTATGTCACCAACGTTTTGAACCATCTCGGTACTTTCCTCGCGATTGCCGGCGTTCTCACCAATACCTGGGTGCTCATCATCCTCGCGGACTACTTCGTGTGTCGGCGCTGGATGAAACTCGGTAAGCCCGAGAACGTCGAATTTCACGAAAAAGAAGTCCCGAAATGGAACCCATGCGGCCTGACGTCGCTTGGAGTTGCGGTCACTATCGGTGCCATGGGAATCATTGGGATCTATCCGATCTACTTCGCCTCTTTTGTTGCAATGATCGTCGGTCCCCTTATTCACATTGCGCTGACCAGGGCGACCGGCGGTCGGTACTACACACCGAAACGTACTGCAACCCAGACCGAAGTGAACGCATTGGATGAGGCTGACGACGACCACGACCCGCTGTCCGTCTGAGGAAAGGGACACAGTGACCACACCCCGCCATAACGTAGACGACATCCGTCGGCTCAGCGCCACAGTCAATCTGGTGGTCGAGAACCATCGACTTTCTGAGCTGTGTGAGGCCGCGAACCATGCCGACTCGTTCATCCGCAAAGTCTCACACATACAGTGCGGCGAGACAGCGCCTGCCACCTCATTCGACCCCCGTTGGAAGTAGACGAGCATGCAACCATATGAGCTGTCGGTTTCTGCAGCATCCCACCTGATCAAGTCTCGAGCACTGTCTCCAGTAGAACTGACTGCTTCCGTGCTCGATCGAATGGAAGCCACGGAACCGCTTGTGAACGCCTACGCGTTGACACTCGCCGAGAATGCGCGGGCAGCCGCAGAAGTGGCCGAGCACGAGATTTCGTCGGGCCATTACAGGGGTCCGTTTCACGGCATTCCCATCGGCATCAAAGATCTGTACAATATGCGAGGTCTTCCCACCACTGCTAGTTCACGCGTCCGTGACGCATTCGTGCCTACTCAGGACAGCGCTGTGGTGGAGAAACTCACTGCGGCAGGCGCGGTGATCGTTGGGAAAACACATACCCACGAGTTCGCCTTCGGTGGAGTAACACCCGGCACGAGCAACCCTTGGAACACTCAATTTATCGCTGGCGGATCCAGCGGCGGGTCAGCTGCAGCGGTGGCTGCAGGTTCGTGTCTAATGGCCACCGGAAGCGACACCGGAGGCTCAATCCGCATCCCAGCCGCCTTCTGCGGAATGGTTGGGCTCAAACCGACGTACGGTCTAGTCTCCCGGCGCGGCGTCACATCCTTGTCGTGGTCACTCGACCACGCCGGACCCATCACTCGTAACGTGGCAGACGCCGCGCTAGCTTTGACCGCAATGGCAGGGTATGACGACCAGGATCCGGGAAGTCTGAAACTCGAGGCACGCGACTACTCAGCCGATCTCAATGGTGGCGTCTCCGGATTGCGTATCGGTGTTCCCAGCAACTTCTACTTCGACCGAGTGGACAGTGAAGTCGTCCGTCGTGTAGAGGTTGCTCTCGGCCAATTCGAGCAGCTCGGGGCGCGTCTCGTCGAGATCGAAGTCCCGATGACTGACTACGTAGAAGCGCTGGAGTGGGCGATTCTTCTTCCAGAGGCCAACGCATATCATTCCGAAATGCTCCGCAGCTCAGGCGATCTCTATACCCCGGAGGTACGCACGATGTTGGAAGCCGGCGAGTTCGTATTCGCCAAGGATTACATTCAGGCGCTCAGAGGACGGGCGCTCATGCAGAACGCGTGGCGTTCGATGTTTGGGCAGATTGATGTCCTGGCGGCCCCGACGCTGAGTTCCTCACCCGCTCGTCACGATCACACACACGTGACATGGCCAGACGGGTCATCCGAGGCGCTGACTGAGAGCTACATGCGATTGTCCGCGCCAGCAAATCTGTTGGGTCTACCTGCCCTATCCGTGCCCATCGGAATGACGGAAATCGGTCTTCCCATCGGGATGCAGGTAGTTGGTCGTCCGCTCGAGGATAGGACGGTCCTGCGCGCCGGCAACGCATACGAAAAAGCTTTCGGCCAGTTCGGCAAGACTGCACCCTTGTTCGCCGTTTCAGACACGTCGGGCAAGGCGTAGCCTCCGCGACACGTTGGCGACGGGAAGTTGCTTCTGCCAGTTGCCGAACCTTTGGTTGACGGCGATGCCCGGTCGTCGGGCGATATCGGTGGGCACTGAGCTGTCCATCCTCGGATGTGGCAGGTCGCTCGAACCGAGCTTCGGCCTGCTTCAGCTCTGATCCACCGTCAGCCTGACTGTGTGAGCGGAGCGTACACGAGAGCCCCTGTAGGGCAGGAAGCTCTGAGTTGCCACACAATAGATTCCGGCACCAGGACAGGAGAATCTCGCAGGGGAAAGCTGCTCACACCGTCACGCCGGTTTCGATGATCCGAACCTCGTCTCGGTCGCACGCCTGTTCCGGTGATGCAGCTGGCCGAGACCGCGGGCCTGCACGACCTACTCGACCGACGTCTGGGCGTCGATACACCGAACCCGGTGGTCAAGTCCGTCGGCATCGGCGCAGGGATTCTCGCAGGCACGGACAGCCTCGACGACCTCGACGTTCTTCGCCACGGTGCCACGAACCGGCTCTTCGCTGGGGTGCGGGCTCCGTCCACACCGGGAAGCCCTCTTTCGTCCTTCACCCACGGCCATGTCCTGCAACTCGACCATCGCCGCACGCCTGCTCGTCAGCCTGTCAGCCCGAGTCCCAGACATGCTCGACGGGGCGGATCAGATGCTGTTCGTCGATGTCGACGACACCATCGGTGAAGTGCACGGCTGCGGCGAGCAGGCCGCCGAGTTCGAATACTCGGGCGTCCGTGGCTTGAACGCTTAACGGGCGGGCGCCCCGAACCCGGTCGCGTCGCTGGTCATCGTCCGCGCCCGCCTGCGCCGCGGCAACACCGCATCGCACACCGGCGAGCGACTGCTCACTCGGAGGCCGTCGGCTGCGCCAGCACCGCCGGGGTGTCCAGTGCAGATTATGGCGCGGGCGAACTCGGCCTACTTCTGCCACCGCGCCGAACCGGCTCCGGCGGTGGATGATCTGCTGTCGGAGGTCGATCGAGACGTCGTTTGGGTTTGAACTCCGCTCACTCCCAGCATTGTTCGAGAATTCTTCGCCGTGCCTGCAAGCGTCGGCGAAGAGGTCCGCAGGTTGTGCCCAGTCGAGGGGGGATATGCGCGGTAGGTGGCCGACTTCGTCGGCTATACGATTGATCTCGAGGGGGCGTTTAGTCTTGCAAACGTGGTGAACTGACTCGAGGTCGGCATGAACCGGAAGGCAAGTCCGACCTCGTGTCCGTCACCCCGACACGTCCATGGAACATCCGAACCGGCTTGGAGACAGTGACGATCCCGCGGAGTTGCGCCGACCCGAGGACGGGGCGCGAACGGGTGTCCGAGCGGTACAGGACACCCTCACCAGCGAGCCGATAGCTTCCTACTTCACTCCTCGACGTTCAGACACCTCGTCACTTCGATACAGCGACGGCACTGCATGCGCGCACGCCTACCGTCATCGCCCTTACATGTCGCCGTCCTTTTTGGCGGTCATGCCTCAGAGGGAGACGAGGATGGCGTCGCTGCACTTGGGCGCGCCTTTTTGGGCTCTACTGACTCATTCGTGGTTGGGTTCGGCCGGTAATTGTGGCCGGGCGCCCCCGAGGCTGAGCATTGCGAGTGCGATGACGGCTTCGGGGGTGTGGAACCCGAAGCCGCGGCGGGTGATGAGGCGGATCTTGGTGTTGACCGATTCGATCCGGCCGTACGAGAGCCCGTGTTCGATGGCGGCGAGGATCGCGGGTTTGTGGGCGAGGATGCTTTTCTGCAACGCGACGAACTCCGGGATCCGGGACCGTCTCGCCCAGCCGATCCACCGGTCGAGTTCGGTGGCGGCTTCGGTGGCCGGGAGCTGCAGGATCAACCGCAGGCCCTCCTTGAGCCGGTATCCCCGGTGTAGCACCGGATCGTGCAATGCGATCCACCGCAGACTCGCCTGTTGCTGCGCACTGAGCGTGTCCGGGTTCTTCAGCAGCGCCCACCGGCTGCGTTTGACCGTCTGAGCCGGCCCGGCCTTCGGGCGTCGGCGCGGTTTCCAGCCGCCGCCGCGGGAGGCGTTCTCGCCCGGCCCGGGCCCGGTTCCACGCGGCCCGCCGCACCGCGTCCAGCGCCTCGGTGGCCCAGGCGACCACGTGGAACGGGTCCGCGCAGCGGATCGCGGCGGGGCAGTACCGGGTCACCACCGACGCGATCCACCCGGCCGCGTCCGAGGTGACGTGGGTGATCTTCGCGCAGCGTTCGGGCCCGAGCAGGTCGAAGAACTCGGACAGGGTGGCCGTGTCGCGGCCGGGGGCCGCCCACACCAGCCGACCGGAGTCGTGATCGACGACGACGGTCAGATACTTGTGGCCCTTCTTGTACGAGATTTCGTCGATCCCGATCCGCCGCAGCCCGGCCAGCGGATCCCGGGCGGGTGCGGTGTCGGCCCACACCCGCTCCACGATCGCCCCGACCGTACGCCACGCGGTGCGCATCAACTCGCAGGTCGCCGCCTTGGAGGTATGCGTGGCCAGCCACGCCACCGTCTGATCGAACGAATAGGTGTGGCCGGCGCGGTGCCGGGCCCAGGGCACCGCGGCCACCGTCACCCCGTGTTCGCGGCAGGCCACCCGGGGTGTCTCGGCCTCGACGAAGGTACGGATCAGACCGCAGTCCGGGCTTCGCGCACGCCGTTCTCCACACATGTAGCCGACTGACCCTAGACAAGCCAGAACGCTACTGGGGCAACGGCGTGCGCCCACACCAGACCCGGCTACCACCCACGATCACAGCAGTAGAGCCCCTTTTTCGACTTAACTCACCTGCTGGGCTCCATCGCCTCGTACCTGCCGCACCTCGTCGACACCAGAACCGGACCAGACCTCGACCACACAGGCGACGCGCCGTTACGCCACACTGCACAAGCAGGCCTCCAGGTTGGCCAAGACACTGATGGAATCCTGCATGCCAGCCGGAACCGAACACATGATCACCGAACGCGATCAGCGTGGTTTGTGGATGAATGTCGCTGACGCCAAAGCGGTGCGACACTGACCTTGGCGGGGTGAGCAAGTTGACGGTTACGCCGCCATCGATGAGCGCTTCCTACGACGTGCTTGTGCGTGAACTACGATCGAGTGCCGCAATCGCGGACAGGCCATAGATTCTCTCCGAAGAGGTGATACCGCGCTAAGTCGGGCCACTTCGAGCCTCACAGCATCTCGGACTCGGTGCTTGAACTCCGTGACGTCTATCGAGATGACGATTGTAATGTTCCTCGGGGTGGGACCACCAATCGGCGCCCAGAGTAGCGCAAAGTCGAGAATGTCATCGTCGCTGCGACTGTTCCACAGCGTCATGGGCGACTGCCGCTGCACGGTGTCGGGGCTTCGAGTTGATTTGTGGTGCATGGGGTGTCCAGCTCGTGAAGGTGTAGCCGGGATCCGTCCGGGCAGGGGCTGCCGCCCAAGTTTCTTGTCGGGTCAGTTTCGGTTCCGCTGACGGCAGCCCCACCGGGGCGGTTCGGAGCGACCCGCGACGGATTTACCTGCTCACGGTTTCTGGATGTTCGGGAAGGATCTCTATCGTTCCAGGGCGTTTGTATGCTGATTCCCCAGTCGCGACGGCACTCACCTCAAGGGAGACGAGCGCCTTCACCGACTTGCCACGTTCGTGACTGCGCCGAAATCGGCGGGATCCCAATCGAGGCGGGCGCCCATGTGTCGCGCTTGTCCCTTCTTCAGCGTTCGAATTGATCAAGACCACGGGGCAACCGAAAGGATCATGCGGGACATCCGAGCAGCCGAACAAGCGTCCTCTGCTGCCGCGCGTACCCTACCGCGGCATCAAAGCCGCCCGACACGTAATACCGAAGTCGCTGGACTTGTGTGTCATTGCCGACCTGAGTCAGACGCTGCAAAGCGTGTCGTCTCGTCGCCTCCAGGCTTGGCATCAGTCGCCTCCATCTCCCGGCGCAACGTCTCCGGCCCCATCCACAATGCCACCAATGCAATCACCGCCAGAGCTGTCATGTATCCCACGATCGCCCACCATGACCCGGTCCATGCGAACAGGGCAGTAGCAACGA